>ENA-OWNT01001829-OWNT01001829.1-seawater-metagenome-genome-assembly--contig:-NODE-1829-length-24470-cov-3.883409_pt1 | contig 24470 bp, 28 predicted proteins | sample MGYA00238136_ERZ651165 | MGnify/ENA primary metagenome ERZ651165 (study PRJEB26861, sample SAMN08777766) | seawater metagenome | isolation source: coastal seawater | place: USA: Florida | collected...
AAGGCCTTCTTGCACTGGTACACTGGCGAGGGTATGGACGAGATGGAGTTCACCGAGGCTGAGTCCAACATGAACGACCTTGTCTCCGAGTACCAGCAGTACCAGGACGCCACCGCCGAGGACGGCGAGGGCGAGGAGGACGACGAGATGTACTAAGCTAAGCTAAGCGCTCCGCTGCACGGTTTTCAGCTCTCGAAACGTTAGAACCTTGTGATGTTGACCTGGCTTGCCCAAGTCCCCAAGACAATAACATAAACACATGAAAGTCTTTACTAAAAACAACGATCGCGTATCAACAAGTTTGTGTGCTTTTGTTACTCCACTCATGATTTGCGTCGGAAACACGAACAAGAAATGCTCGTTACAGACGCTTCGCCAATCGATTAGAAAAAACGAATTCTCTCCCTCTCCCTCACAGTTCCTTGGCGTCTTCGGCAGCTTGATTCGCCATATATTCCTCAAGAAGCTGTTCCGCCAACGCGTCGACGGCTTCTTGGCCTGCAGGTCACCCAATTTTCAACAATGTGTGTCACCAACGCTGGCGAACAATATCACAGGAACTTTAAGCGTACTTAACGGTTCAGCAAAGTATTTTCCGCCTCGCGCAGCACAATCCACCATCAGGCTAGATTTTACGTCGTCCAAATCGGCGCTCTGTGGTATCATTACGACAGTCAGTGTCTTCGTCCCCAGAGGATTTTTTGCCAGCAGAGCGTCAAACAAGCGTACCGTGTCTGCTCGCTGAAAACCGATACTCCAAATTAACGACTGAGTACATGCACCGCATAATTTTGTGATTCGAGTCAGGAATGACAACCAAAAATACCATTTCACCACCTGATTGTCACTCGTTCCTTGGCCGTGATGAAGAAAGCCGGCGGGTATCCATACCTGGTGAACGACAAGCGTCACATCATCCATTTCGGTTGCTCGAATTCAACTCCGTCAACGAAACATACCGCGTCCCCTGGACGGAGAATCACATCAATAACCGGATCCTCTCCGATCGCTGTCCCTGCAAAACCAACACAAGCATGAGACGAGCTCTCACCAAGTGAGGAAGAAATGCTGGCGTACCGGCTATGCGAAAGCGCTTTGAACCGTTGACACACAGCACAAGGTTGTGAACCTGCTCGTCAAGACAACCGTTAGAGAAGTTTTCGGAATAGACACGATTGATCGAGTTGGGAAGACAAACCGTATCCATGTGCCACCCGTAAGAGCCAGTGTTTGGTTGAGCGGCGTACAGATCCGCATCGAAAGGAGGTCGCTGCACGCAACGACGGTTACGAGGAGATGATGCACTCATATCGTGGCCAAACGTGCCACACAATCAGTCTTCGAACCTTGACGATGTCTCTCAAAGCGAACAATGTGGTTCGAACTTGTTGAAGTGCGTGTCGTGCTTGCAAGATCTTTGGCTTGCTTGAGGGCTGAGTGTCTCTGTCGTCTTCCAAGAAGCCGACAACTTCGGCTGTGTGTCGGAGATTCCGCAGTTCAACGACGACAGCAGACTCACGCATGTCCAATGAAGACACAAGCTCTGCTTCGTTTACTATGTCGTGTCCCGTCAAAGCGTCACCGAAACACATGTTGTCATCATCTGGGGGGTCAGGATATGGGTCGCCTGGATGCCAACCCAGCGCCGCATCCAGTAGTGGTGAATCTTCGACCACTTCATTCCAGCTTCCTATGTGGCGAAATATGCGGCGTGTTGAGGTACCATCCCCAACTAGAGCCGCCGCATATTTACGAATCCAGTCGAGCCAATTTGTATTGGAGAATTCTGATAGTATCTCGGCCTACAGTTCATTCGCAGTACAATGGTCACCTCAACGACTACCACGGCTCGTTGCATCACGACTGACGTACGTCGAAAAGGCCCGTGATGTGTCCTGGTGGCGCATCTTCCCGGCACATATGGCGGAGCTCAGCAGCCTTCACCACCGACATTTCATTTCCTGCCACTACTGTCGCACCAAGGCTGCAAGCCAAACTTACAACAAACAAGAAAGTTGCGACACAACGACATTTTGCTCTAAGCAGCCACATGATAGTGCTGCGCCCAATAAACGGCTAACGACAACAATTATCCTCTTGCGTGGAACATTTTCTCAATTTTCCTACTCATTCAAAGTGCGACTTGAACAGTTTATTCGACAACCCGCGAAAAACCGTCTGCAGGGCAGATACAGAACCAACTCGCAACAACGACAAACTTCGGCTTCCTCCAAGGCGGGCTTCGAAACCGTTTTCCAATTCTTCAAAGTGTTCGTGTTCATCCAGCCCAGTGCTCCGCAATAATATGAGATCAATACCGAACCTCCTTACAGTGAAACAATCCAGGCAGCAGCATCACCCACACTTTAATTAACACCCCCCCAATACCAAACACAACTCCAACAAGATGGACAGACAGACGCACGTCGACATCCGACTTCAACCCACCGACGAACGACGACGCGACGACGCGGCGACGTCGACGAACACAGAAAGTGGTGCAACAATTTTCACGTCGGGTCGGCAGACGATGGCAAATTTGCAACAGTACTAAAAGTACCACTCAACAGGGCTATGAGCGTACTAATACGCCATATTAGTTAACACTAGCGATTGAGTACTTAAAATGAACAGGTACTAAAAATTGCATGATATCCACGATACAGCACAAAAGCGATAGTGGTGTATGCTCTAGGCCTCAGTACTCGTGTACTGTGTATACTACATTAGAATACTTGATGGAGACGAGTGCGTATATGGGGACGAATGGAAAAGTGAAATACCAAAACTCGTAATACTGGTTGTAGTGATAGTACTAAAGTTTACAGAATAGATACCATACACATGCTATCGACTCCACAATGTACAACGCATTCGACAGTTCGACAACAAAATCCGCAACGAATCGTTCCAACGAACGAACGAACGAACGTTCGGAGTCGTCGCAACGTTTTGCGACCCTTCCTTCGACGTTGCGGCCTTCGACGACGATGGACCTTTCTTTCGTGGAGAAATGGTAGTCGTTTACTACGTGCGTGTGCGTTCGTGCGTGCGTGCGTGCGTGCGTGTGTGTAGTAAAGTTTGGAAGTGGGCCTGGAACGGTGGAGGCATTGTAGAAGAGATGGGATGGCTGCACGGATGGAGCGACACGACCAACGGTTGGAATTCATGGACAGGACGACGGTTTGAACGGCTGGACATTCGGTTCGGTTCGGGGGGCAATAGCCACATTTGTAATGTTCAGACTGGAGGGAACAGAAATCTGTAGAATACGCCACTTATTGACACATTTTTGTTCCATCTTCTGCTTGATTGATAAAAAGCGTGCGCTCCCGGAGCGTCGTCCGGTGTGCACAGCGGCTGGCGCATGAACAATTTTTTTCAAAGAGTGACGTCTGCCGTCAAAGGCCAGTTCACCACCGTTCCGTCCGACGACACAGACGCCACGGAGACACAGGGCACCACGGAAAACACTGAACAGATTTCAGAGACGAAGGATAGCGCGGTAGTGGAAAGTTCCGCCGCGGAAACCGGGGCAGCAGAACCAAGCACAGCCACTGCGGAGACGGATTCGAAGGACGAAGAAGCTTCCAGTCCCGTCAACAAAATGATGTCCTTTCTTCCCAAACAGCTAAGCGGGATGTTTGGCGGCGAAAAAGGCACACTGAAAGAATCAGCGAAATTACTCGAGAACGATATTGAAACAGGGAGCAGTGGAATAAATACATCAACGACTGAGCAACCCGCAGCAACCGAGGTTGCCTCACAGGGTGGAGTGTTTTCTGGCTGGTTCGGCTCCAAAAGTACCGACGAGAGCGGGAATAAGACGCAGGAGGCAAAGGAATCTGCAGTAGAGTCCGGCGGACTAGCCTCTTGGCTGAGTCCATTGTCTATCATGAAAACGCGTGAGCCCAACTTGTACGTGTTGGTTGATTCGTCGTGCAGTGCGTGCTTGCTCTTCGTCTCACTGTGCTGGCTGATGCCGCTTGAAACAGCTGGGACAAGATTTGTCCTGAGATATCACGCACAAATAGAATGACCGGTTTCTTCATTCTTGCCGCTCTCTCGGCGTTGTTTTTTCTGCTGGTATGTGGAGATGTGACTCCTGTACAAGTATTCAATGTGACAATGCGATCTGACACGCGGGCAATGACTTTGTGTGAACATGGTTTGTGTCGGCTAATATTGCAACAGGCTTTCTTTGTGGGGTTGCCAATGGTTCTACTTGCACCAACGAAGTTCGCTCTCTCTTTTACCGTTGGAAGTTTGTGCTTTATGCTTGCCTTCGCGGTGAGTCGCGGCACCCACACGAACATCACCTTGCGAGCGCATTGCGTCGTATCGGTCAACTAAACTGATGTTCACATACCCATGACAGGTCATGGAAGGTCCAGCGACGTACTTTACAAATATTTGCAGCAAAGAAAGGTTGCCCTTCGCAGTTGCGTACATTGTGTCGTTGCTGGCGACGTTGTACGTTTCATTTTTCGGCAAAGGATACATTTTGACTGTGCTGACATCCTCAGTCCAGGTTTGTGAGATGCAAATGTCTTGACATTGATTTGGACGTTTACACATTCGTTGCATGTTACATCTATTGTGCTGTCTAGGTGGTCGCCTTGCTGTGGTACGCGAGCACGTACTTCCCCGGTAAATTACGCGCCCGTTTGCACAGTCTGAGGGAGTTATGTGTTGCCAATTACCACTGAACTGACCTTCGTACTTCATGCCTCTATTGACTTAGGTGGCAAGTCCGCGATGAAATTCGTCATGGGACTTGGCTGGAGCGCAGCTAAGGGCACGGTCAACGTGTGTATGCAATGTGCGAATAAGAGTTAATTTTAGGTCATCCATTTCTGTACTAGCAATCAAGTGACCGCCATCGAACGGCAGTGACTGATTGGCGTCGATGGTCGACAGTGCGGACGCTCGCACAGACAACGAGACTGGCTTACTCTGTCTCTTCTTGTCCCCACCTCTGCTGTGGTGGTGGCAGCGATGCAAAGTATTTTCTCCGAGCTTTTAATTCAGTGATTGTGGAGCGCACATCCTCGATTTTGTCAGGTGTAGCGACACCAACATGTGTGAACGCCGCCTTTTCCCTCTCCGTCCACCCCAAAGATTGCGTCTGGGTCGCAGCACTCAATTGTGGCACCTGAGCAGCTGGTTTTCGCTTAGGTTTTCGTTTCCCTTTTTTGGCGGAATACTTGTTCGAGTACTCTTTCTTAGAAATTTTCTCGCCAAGGCCGTCCTGTCCATTCAAAGCTTCGGCAGAATCCGCGGTACCTTCGGGGGTGCGGGGAATTGGCTGCTTTTTCTTGCCCGCATTGGCCACGCGTTCTAGCATCAAATAGCGTTGGCACTCTTCAACCAAGTAATCACACGTCTGGGCACTTGGATTCACCCAGGTAAAGAGTTCGTTTGGTTGGCCGTTTTCTTTTTCTTTTTGTGCCCTCCTTTTTTGCCGTTGTTCCGTGTACCATTCGTCGAGTTTCTTTTTGTGCTCACGTTTGGATTCCCAGTGAGAGTCATACAAGTCTTTCTTCTTTTTGTATTCTTCATCAATGGCACTTTTGATTGTTTGATAAGCCTGTTCCAAAATGGGTCTCGAGTTCAGCACCTCTTTGATTTGTTCGTCAAATGTTCCACTTTGCCCGTCATCTGCTTCGGACTTGGCACTGTTCAGGTCCTTTTGAGCTTGTTGCAGTTCGTTTTTGATGCTGTCGAGCTTGCGCGAAAGTTCCCTTTTGCGAGCGTACAATTTGTCCAGTTCTGTGCAATTGCCAGCCTTGATGCGAAGTGCTGAGATTTGTTTCACCATCTCTTTCTCTCGTGCTAAGGACATGTTCTCCATGTGAAGACGTGTCTCGAGCAACCTCACATTGTCTGCCAATGAGCGGTTGTTGTCCAGCCGAATGCCAATCGTGGACCCAATATCGCCAACGACCTTGCGAATTTCTTTCTCTGTGGCCTTGAGCTGAGCAATTGCATCGTGCTTAGCACGTCGCAAGCCTTGCATGGAGTTGATGTGGGGAGCCAAATTGCCGCCACGTGCATTATTGTGTGCTCTTGCATTTCGCAAGAAATCAGAGTTCTCCTTTTGCTTCTTCGTAACAGCAGCCAGATCGGCCTTCAATTTGGTAATGGAAGCATCGATTGTTGAGATCGCCAAGTCGAACGCAGCTTGGTCAGGTCCCCGAATGTGTCGTGCGTGTGATCGGCGTGCTGGTCCTTGTCCACGGCCCGGACGCGACATATCGTCGACCAACGAGCGAAAGTCGTGCGGATAGCAAGACGACCACGAAAGTGAAGAGGAAAATCAAACAGAATTCGTGTTGGACTTTGTTTTGAACACAACCAAAACACCAAGAGCGCTCAGTTACGAAGTGTGCAGAACTTGTCAGCAGTTGCGGTGACGAATTGGCATGCAATAGTCTTGTGTACTTGAGGGGTATGTGTGAAGGCACCACCGCTGCTACACGCGGTTGCTTGCCTCGCTCCACCCAAAGCTAGTACAGAACAAACATCTTTGTTCACAACAATTCGTCTCATCGTGCCCGTGAGCTGGGTGGACATCAGTCGACGTCGGGGACAACTACAGGAGGTCGCGGCAAATGACCTTCAAGAAGCTGCTGTACTCAACGAACCACCATGCCTTGCTCGCCTTGTTCCCTACTCCACACACCACACTTGTTCGCGCGTTTCAAACCTGTGGTCAACGTATGGCCATACCAGCACTACATCCCCACCAATCCAGTGTGGACCATCAACTCAGATCCGGCCCGCGCATGCGTGCGCGCGCGCTAGTACGACTTGAACCGCTATCGCCTACCACGTGTGGCGTTGGGTTGTTGTGCCTACGATCCAACGAACTCGTCAACGAGAGAGAGCGAAAGAAACAAACAGGTGGTGATGATGCCATGACACGGCGTCACTCCGCATGTCACACACGCCTTTGCTTCGTGCGGTCTGCTCGTCTCGGTGGCCGGCATCCCGGTCACAGACAGACGTGCATCAACGCCCACTCTCTCGTGCTTTTTCACATCCGCAGAGTAGACTACGACCTGAAACTGAAAACCGCCACAAACAGCCCAAACCAAACCAAACCACACTTCACTTCAGAATTCACAGATCTTCTTCGTCCGTTCGTTCCGTTCCTTCACCCACTCATACCAACAATAGAAACCGTCAAACCGTCCCATCCCATCGCCCTTGCGGCAAGAGAACAACAACCACGCCCGTGACGTGTGACAGACAGACAGCTTCCTTCTTCTTCATCGTCGTCGTCGTCGTCGTCGTCGTCGTCGTCGTCGTTGTCGTCGTCGTCGTCGTCGCCGTCGTTTGATTGATTGTTGCGGGGAGGTCATTTTAACTGTGTTCGTTCGTTCGTCCGTTCGTCGTATGGGACTGACAGTGAGATCCACTCACTCGCTCACTCCCAGCCCACTCTGATCATTCATTCCGCGCATCGAATGTAATGTCAGATGTGGATATATACTATGCAGCACTTAGACGGTGACGTAGATATATCACTTTACGGGAATATAATCATTTGCTGAATACAATATATTCCTAATTATGGATATACATCATACACTTTAATAATGCTGTGGACGATGTAGCTATATTCGGGAATTAACGAACTCTCTCAATACCATGTAATACCAATTGTGGATATATCGAAACTGGCTGGATCTCGCGATTACGGCGGGTTGTTGGAGTCAGCTGATGATATCTTGTTTCAGGAATTAACTGTGTGTACTGTGGGGATGGATACGGTGCATTTTTTGTGGCAGACTGCAACGAACGAACGAACAAACGAACGAATGAACGCACGAACGAACGAACGAACGAACGAACGAACGAACGAACGAACGGAGGCAACGATTGCGCGCTGGCTTCGACTGCGCTGCTTCGACGCTTTGACTATACGCTGCGTCGCTCAAGCGATCGAGCGATCAAGCTGGTTCTCATTCACTGGTTGTGCGTGCTGATCGGTCGCGGATCGCTGACTGTCATAAGTGTCGGGTTTCGATTTGACTGAAGGGGACCATGATGACGGTCATGACTAGTGTGTGACGAAAGATATCGTCAATGAGACGCTCAGCTTGGTTGCGTCGTCGGCTAGTAGCGTCGTTGTTTGGTTGTGTCTTTGTTGGTTGTGTCGTTGGTTGGTTGTGTCGTTGGTTGGTTGTGTCGTTGGTTGCTACGTCGTGTTCTCCTGTATTTGGTTAGTTGAGCCTTGCTTCTGATGCACTTCGAAACTTTGTTCACTGTCGATATATGTGGTGGAGAACCCTTTCTTGTTTTCTTCATTTTCGCAAGCGAGACACCACACCACACGACAATGAATACCTTTCTCTTGCTGTCATGCCTGATTGCCACCGCAGTTGCCAATGACAGCTCAAGATCTCACCGAGACTTGCTCAATCCTCGCAAGGGAGTTGGATTGACTGTGGCGGCTGGAATGGAGGTGGAAATTTCTCAAAAGCTGTTAGACTACGGTGCTGGGATCATCAATGAACTCATCGCTACGGAACTCAGCAAAGTCGCCATTCCGGAGATTTCAGGCGAAAAAGACGGCTTTAATTACGACGTGTCGAATTGCCAGCTGAGTGCTTCCATTTCATCGCCATCTGCCGCGTTCGTTGCCGGATCTGGACTCAGCATCGATCTCGCTGGTGTGAACCTGGACGCCAAGTGTGACTGGAGCTACAAACTTCACTCCTGGCCCCACGTCCCGGACGGCTCTGGGTCTTTGGATGCAACAGCAGGTGGCAACACAGCCGTCTCTGCTTCCATTGCTGCTACAGTGCAGGGTGGCAAGGTTGTATTGTCGGTGACGCAGAGCAACGTAGACATCGACGACTTTGACGTCAGCATCCACGGCTCTATTTTGTCATGGCTTTACGATCTCATCATTGATGCCTTCAAGGGCGATATCAAGAGCGACATTGCCAGCGCTGCGAAGTCTGCGATTACCAACGTAATCGAAACCACCCTTAATCAGGTTTGACCTCATGTGTTTGCCTGCAGTTGTACCGCGCGAGTTGCACGTCATAACGCGAGAAGTTGTTGGTTGCTAGGAACTGGCCAGCGTGGATCTGCTCCTCGACATTCCGTTTCCAGCGCCGTTTAACATCGGCGAAATCGACTTCACAATCGTTGACATCGAGACCGCGGCCGACTCCATTGCGGTTGGCACGAGGTCGTCCGTTAACAACACGGCATCGCCTACGACCGACCCATATCCCGTGGCTGCAACACCGCTTCAGCCGACCGACCCTGCAACGAGAGACGCATCCATGGTGACGCTTTCCGTGAGTGATTGGCCGATCAACAACGGGTTTTGGGTGTTCTCGGAAGCTGAACTGCTGCAGTATCTAATTGCTGCGTCTTCCGTCCCGGCCTCTTTTCCCATTCAATTGAACACCGACTCGTTCAACGAGGTCGCTCCCGCGCTCGACAAGGCGTATCCTGATACAACGATGGAATTGCTGCTGGCAATTCCCAAAGGCTTCACGGAAGTTGCAAAAATTGTTGATGGGGTTGGCATCAATGTAACTGACTTGCCCCTCCAGTTCAACTTTTCCGTGTTTCCTAACAACGGAACAAACTCAACGGCGGCTTTCTCGTTGCAATGCCCAGCCACAGCATCGACCACTGCGAGTGTGAATGCATCAGGCGGTGCTTCGCAGGTCATCTATCTCGAGATCACAGAGCTGGCGTGCACGCCTTTGACAGTGATCTCCTCCGAGTTCGGCAACATCACAACCGATGGACTTGACATGTTGATCAGTGGCTTGTTGACTTCAGTTGTTCTACCTGAACTGAACAAGTTTATTGGCAACGGCTTTGCTCTGCCAAGCATTGACGGAGTGTCTTTGACCAGCTCTGCCATAACACCCGTGAATGGGACCCTCAAAATTAGCTCAGATATCTCCTGGGATCCCAGCTCTTTCATGGCGCGGCATCAGAAACTTGCTTCCCACAAAGGCAAGTAAACAATGCAAGCGGCTGCATGAAAAGAAAAGTACAAAATAAGTAATTTGACTAACGTAGTCTAGCAATTGTACTGTTGTATTCTCAAAACCATGCACATACTCCGTACGTGTTGGTGAGAAACACCATTCCCCAGCAGCTCAACATCAATCCCCAAAAGCCCAACCCCAAAGCCCAACAGCCAAAAGTCTCGCCCAACAAACAGCCCAACAGTTCAACAGCCCAACAGCCCCAACCTTGATAAAAGCTGACATGATTATACCCCAACAGTCCAAACTCCAAACCCCAACAGTCCAAACTCCCAACCCCACCAGCTAGCTCTGCCATAATAACCAGCTCAAAGCTCAAAGCACAGACAACACCACAACACACACACACATACACAAACGAGGAGCAAAGAATGTACACAGAGTACAGCTACTACAGGCTTCACAAGATACCAATCGACTCAATGCGTCCACTCACTTCTCACTGTCAGTCGCAGTGGGTGGCGTTGACTCACTCACTCACTGTCACTCACTGTCACTCACTGTGACGTTGAGTGACAACGTCCGTTCGTCCGTTCGTCCGTTCGTTCGTTCGTTCGTTCGTTCGTTCGTTCGTTCGTTGACGCAGTCAGTGACTGACGACGTCGTCGACACGTTGACACGTTGACAAACGATTGACGTTGACACAACTACTGGGTAACTGCTTGCTTCTTGGAAAGATGTATTGCGGCGACTGACGGTGACGGACGGCGAGTTGATGGTGTGTGTTGTGTTGACACCACGCTCTGCTCTGCTCTGCTCTGCTCTGCTCTGCTCTGTGCTGTGTGTGTGGTTCTGCACCGTGCTGCATCTTTGTCTTTGTCTTTGTCTTTGTCTTTCTGTCTTCGCTCTGCCGTTCGTTGTTGATCACAAAGGTGTTGTTGTTGTTGTTGTTACAGCACCAACGGTCCTGGAGAGTACATACATACTCTGTTCGTGCCATGTGACTGCCCGATGCTCGACCAAGCAGTGCCGCGGATAGGCGGTGTGCGAGCCGAGGAATGCAGAAGATGGATCTTGTGTCCAATTGAGAGCAGACGATTGCCGTCGGATCCTGGTTTCATCTCGCCGTGCAATTTGAAGAGCCACAGCGGTTTGGTCGAGCAGCAATGTGACAATGTGACTCACACTGGACCAGCACCGTGGCGTACAGCCTGATTTGGTTGTACTCTTGCGGTTTGCTATGTTGATCGTTCGCTGTTGGAAATCCCGGGGATTATTCCAAAAGTGAAACAGGAGAGCCACCTTTTCTCCTCGTAGATTGTAATGGCTCCAGCCACATGATCCAATGTGCTACTGCCAGTGGCGAAGTAAACAGTGCTGGGGCTCCTCTATTGGAGAGTGGGTCTCGGTTATCAGATTCGTCATCCTTACCATTTGTTGCACCGGGACATTCTTGTGGATTGCAGCGAGCACATATCGCAATATCGCGCAATTGTCACTGTCAGGACCTACTTTGTGGTTCTTCTTAGCTGGTTGTGCAGTGTACTTAGCTGTAGTGTACTACCTGATGTATAAAGGCGGCAAGGCGCTTTGGGCCGCGACATCTGCAACGCCAACAAAGTCCCTCTAACAACAGACTTGCAGCGTCGTGGAGTATGGAATCACTCTGTGACCGACGATCAATGGGGTTATTGAAGCGTTGCTGGACGACACAATACAATTGTGGGGCGCATCGCCTCTTCGTTGCGCGTCAAGGTCCGCCAGTAGTTTTCCAACAGAACGTTTCTTTCGATTTCGCGTCCCTTTAGCAATTCCAGGAGCCTATTTTCGAACGTGCGACAAGGCTGACTTCCTTTCGCGCAAGCCGTACGCCGAGTTGAAGTCCTGATCATCGACTTGCGACTGCAACACCAACCGCACCGACAGCGACAGCACCGACGACGTCCCGCCGAATGTCGGGACGTACATTGACCCAATACCCAATAACACTTAGTTCTCAAGTACCAAAAGTACTGTGATCTTATCTCACTCATAGTGACTATGTATTTGATGATAGTACTAGTAGTACTGTAATGATGACAGTTTCAGCGGCAGCGTGGTGATGTGGTGGAGGCGAAGTTTTTGGTCTGTTGTGTGTCGCGCGCTTTACTTCGCGGGTTGGTCGTTCGTTGGTCGTTGCGTTGGCGACTTTTTTGTCTGCCGACTTGCACTTCGCCGGTGTTCCTGGTGTGGTTGCTGTTCATAAAGAGGAAAATAATGAGTGGTGATGGACATCCGGTCGCATTGACATGGATGTACTGTCACGGAGCGTTTGGTATTTCCATTGGTTTAGGGAGGTGCTGAAGAAGAAAATCAACATGGTTCTTGGGGGTGCAACAAACATTCTTCCAGGCGGCACTGACGTGCGAGTGCACTCTTGCTAGCGTGGCAGGACAAATTAGTTCAACTGCAATTAATGTTATGCTTATGTTTTGTCGGGAGACATTTGTTTGCTTTGATTGAACTCAGAAACAGTGCGATCCGCGTTGTCCCGTGACCGGGTCAATGGGGTCCCCGCAGCTATTGGTCTTGAAGCGACTGCATGTGCACTTCAAACAGAGGTCTTGACTCTTTTGTGGACCAATCTAGTTTTGGAGTGTTCACAAGACATAAAAAATGAGTTCCAATGATGAGAAAGTAGAGCTATGTACAAAAAAGTCATTGACTCGGACTCTTATTTCGAGCACCGTGGGCGGGTGGGGGTATGGTGCACTGGCCGCTGTCTTGTCACACCCACTCGACACCATCAAGACTCGAAAGCAAGTCTTACCTCGCGGGGTTGGCTTGTCTGGACTGAGCACTACAGCACTGAAGAGTCTCTACCGCGGACTGCTACCTGCAGCATCGGCGTCTATTTTGTTTCGAGCTGTGCCATTTACACTCTTTGAATCTGTGACGGCGTGGTTGAAGGCACCAAACCCGCAGGGCAATGCCGGATTCGACTGGACGAAGCACACCACACTAGCCTCCGCGATAGGAGGCGCTGCCGGAGGTCTTGGACGCGCAATGCTGGAATTTCCTTTTGAAACACTGAAAGTAAAAGCCCAAGTTGACATTAAGCCAACAAACTGGCGCGACATTGTCCGTGGATTCGGAGTCACTGCAGCGCGAAATATGGCTGTCATAGCCTGCTTTTGGAGCTTCATGGATTTGTCCAAGGATCTGCGCGAGCAAATCGCGCCAGTCGCTGAATATCGACGTTTGAATGCTTTCATCGCCGGGGGTGGCTGTTCTGTTGCTGCTTGGGCCGTTATATTTCCATTTGATGTTGTGAAAAGCAATGCTCAAGCGAGCATATCTTCCGAGACCGGGAAGACCTCCATTGGAAACATCATCAAACAAGGCATTCAGCAGGACGGTTCAATCGTTCGGTTCCTCTACCGCGGATTTGGCGCAGGTTTGTGTCATGCTCGTTGCTTTGCATGCGTGAAAAAATCGAAAGGGCGAGCTCATTGTTCTGTGTTGCGGTTATTTTTGTCCGCAGGTTTGGCGCGAAGCGTTGTTGCGAATGGCCTCGCTTACATCGTGTATGTAGATATAAAGAAACTCTTCGAGGAGTCATGGTGACAAGCCGAGTGGTGCAGGTTAACTCGTTACATATTTATGGGACTATTTTGATGTGAATAAACACTGTCGCAACTCCCCAACTCATCGAGTAGCGTTCCTTTTCCAACACCTAAAAGCAGAAAGCGTAGTCATTGCCAACAATGTCGGTGAAAGTGTCATCAACGTGGAGACTTCAAGCTTGGTCGACACGACTTACAAGCCATTTGCGGGAGGGAATTTCTTTCGTGAAAGTTACAAAAAAGGTGCCGATGGCGCATGCGTCGGCTGCATCACCCTACAGTCATGGATTTGAACGCAGACAGGGTGTTAAGGGCAATGGAAGCTTCGAACCAAGCATTTACACGAGTGCATGTGCTAAGGGGTACGTGCAATGGCTGACATCAGCTCATCGTCAAAGCAGGTTGAATTCGCGAAGAGTAACGTGGCATCACTGACGTCGAAGTCACCCCTGTGTCAAACAATAGAACCACAGTGAACATTGAAGGTGCAAACATACTTCGGCAAGGGACGGGCTATCACAGCAGAACAACAAACTTTGTAATGTCGCCGCAGAAAAACTCAATTGCCGTTTTTAATGCGCGTGTATTTTCACTTGCATCTTGACAGTCTTGTTGTGCACCTGTTGCGGTTGTGGGCTGCGATGCGAATTCTTCGATATGTTTGTTCCAGAATGTCAGCGATTTGAGAGCTGCGTCGTGAAGAGACGCAAGAATTTCGATGCCCACTGCTCGTTTGAACGTGTGCATTAAAACGGCCGCAAACACTGGCTTTCCCGTGCCGGATCCAATGTCGTAAAATGTGCCTTCTCCAGAAGTTGCGAGTCCACCATACTTGCGCTTGATCTTTTCGATGGCGATGGCGAATGGTTCAAACTTAATTTCGCCGTAAACTAGGGTCGTTGCATCATTTTTAATGCCTTTGCGCTCCTCCATCGACAGTGTCTTTCCTAAAACATGTACTTACTTGAGCTTACAGTTCACAAGCAAAGTCGAGGCAATGTATGTCGAACTCATACCTTGTTCAGTGTTGTAGAGCGCGTCGATTCGATCGTAAAGCTTTTTGCGAGCGAACACGATTTCAAGATCAACGTGCTGATCCTCCCCTAATTCCATCATTTTTAGTTGGTTGAGACTTTGCATCACTTATTCTTCCGTGTTACTGCGTGATGAATACATAGACCTCAGTGTTTGTGTTTCAAATAGCAACTGCCCAACAACGGTCTACAACCGTTCCCCGAGATTACTGGTCTGGCGAGCTCGGTGTAAGCGTCCCGAAGCCTCGATCTCATACTGTGCCCATTTCTAATCGCTTTGGTGACAAAGTGGTGTATATATATATTTTCAAACTTGGAAGATACTGAGAAGTGTCGGACAGTCTCACATTCTTTGCAACAATAGCCATCTGCGTCCTCAGTCTCCTGACACTGGCTGCACGGCAAACCCTCAGAGCGGATCTCCATCGACGCAAACCGATCGACAGGGAAACCAACACGAACAGCACGATCACCACATCCACACACCCACACACCCATCCACCATCACACCACCAAGACGACCTCCAAAACCACCAAGACCGCCAAGACAACTCACACAACGAGCCACGAGCCACGAGCCACGAGCCACGAGCCACGAGCAACGAGCAACAACGACGACGGACAACGAACAAAAAAAAAGTCGGCGGCCTTGATTTTGAAAAACCTAGTTAGTACATCTGCTAAAAATGCTTTACTTCTCGTTCACTCCATTTACGGCATTACTGTACTCACAACCAACAACGAAGGCGACGAAGCGGACGACGACAATGAGTGAGTGAGTGACAGTGAGTGAGTGAGTGAGGGAGTGAGCGACGGTGAGCGCACTACGAACGGTCCACAAAACTATGGCTCTTTCATACAATTTTACAGACATTCCAACACCCATTATCCGTCACCAAATTGTGTCAGTGAATAAGCCATAGTTAAGGACTCAATGTGCAGAGGAGATTGATTGACGGTTCGGCGACGCTTCGTCGTCGCTCACTCGCTCACTCGCTCACTGTCAGCGCACTGTAATCAGTCGCACTGCGACAGTGAGTGAGTGGCAGTGAAGGTGACGTTTCGAACGAACTGCGCTGCACTGCACTGCACTGTGAGTGAGTGAGTGAGTGAGTGAGTGAGTGAGTCACTGTTGGTTGGTTGGTTAGTTACACTCTCACTCTCACTCTCAGCCGCAGTCACTCACTCACTCAGTCGCTCACTCACTCACTCACTCTCAGTCATCGAAGTTCGTTCGTTCGTTCGTTCGTTCGTTTGTTCGTTCGTTTGTTCGTTCGTTCGTTTGTTCGTTTGTTCGTTCGTTTGGTGTTCTGCTGTGCTTTTTTGTTCGCTTTGCTCCGTTGTTCCGTCGGGCGGGCTTCGACTTTTCATTGCGTCGTTCGTTTCTTTGCTTTGTTGCGTCATTGCTGTTTCATTGCGCCGTCGGGCGGTGCGTTCGTTCGTGGTTTGATGTTCCTTCGCGGTTGCGGCGGCTCTGTGGATTGACTTGGTTTGACTTGGATTGACTTCGTCTCGTCTTACTTCCTGGCTTTCGTCGTGCGGGCGTTTGTTCACTGCTTGTGCTGTCATTGTCGTGTGTTGTCGTTGTCGCTGAGCGTCAAAGGGGGTGTTCCTTGGTGCATTTCTAAAAAACACCTTGGAGAACAACATTCGGCGTCCTTTTTCAATCGTTTGCGGTTGTATAGAGCCGACCCAGTTCGTCGTCTGCGCGTTGTTTAACTGGAGCGTGTGTTTTTTGGGGATTCGCGTGGGGTTTTAACCACGTAAGTGTTGTTCCCACAACCATGTCGTTCGGGTACGACGGGAACTTTGATGAGAAGAATGGCGACGATGATGACTACGACTTCTCGTACAACAGCGAGATCGGCGGACCCATTCCCGGTACGTCCGGAGGTCCGCCTGATGCGTTCAACGGCGGAGGCGGCGGCGGCTCGCAGCGTTTGACCACCGCCAATGGAAGTATCATTGGGCGCCCGACGACGACGTCTGACGGGCGAACACTGGATGCCAACGGCAATGTGTCCGATCGGCCCATGACTTCGATTCAAAATGCCGGTTTCAAGAAGAAAAGCGGCGACGGAACGGGGCTTGATGATTTTGCGGAAGAGCACGGTACGCGGGGCCCGGCCCCTCCGCTGAAGGAGCTCACCGACAACGGCCCCGAGCCGAAGGCGAAAGTGCTCGAGAGGCAGGTGCACACACTTCTGGAAGAATCAGCTGCCGCGAAAGTCAGCGACCCGCCGGACTATGGGCTTGCTGTGGAGAAGGCAAAAGCCGCTGGGAAAAAGGAAGCGTACTTGAACAAGCACCGTGAAAAACACAACCTCGCCGACCACATCAACATGGACTTGACGTACGCTGTGTGCTTCAACCTCGCCGACGCGTATCACAAGCATGGCCAGTTGAAGGAAGCACTCAGTGCGTACAATGTCTTGGTCAAGAACAAGCAATATCCGCAATCCGGCAGACTTCGCATCAACATGGGCAACATTTACTTCGAGCAGCAGCAGTACCCGACTGCTATCAAAATGTACAAGATGGCGCTCGATCAGATCCGAGACACTGGCAAGCGGTTGCGCTCCAAAGTGCAGCGTAACATTGGCATCGCCCAATTGCGTCTCCGCGACTACGTTGCTGCCGCAGAGTCCTTCGAGAACATCATTAAAGACGATACCGAGGATCACCAGGCCGCGTTCAATTTGGTCATCACTTACTTTGCTCTCGGTAAACCCGACCTCATGAAGCGCTCCTTCTCTCACCTGATCAGCATCCCAATTCCCTCCCCTGTCGATGATGATGTCGACAGCGACGACGAGGACGACTTGCTCGAAAAGCCTGACCCTCTACGATTGGAGCTCGAGGAGCGTGAGAAGCGAGCTAAGAATATGATTCTTAATGCTGCCAAACTCATCGCACCCGCAATTGACAAGGACAACTGGGAGGAAGGCTACGACTGGGTCATTGACGCGCTGTCAGAAGACCACGACAAGGTGTCGAGCGAGGTTGCCATTTTGAAGGCCACCACTTACTTGAAGAAAGGTCACTTCGACGAGGCAATCTCAGCGCTGAAGGCTTTCGAAAAGAAGGACCGCCACTTGAAGGCCAAAGCTGCCACCAACCTTTCGTTTGTGTACTATCTCGAAGGCGATATCGCCCAGGCGGATGAGTACGCGAACATGGCGGTGCGCTATCATCGATACAACGCCAAGGCACTCGTGAACAAGGGCAATTGCTACTTCGTCCAAGGGCAGTATGAGCGCGCCAAGGAGTTGTATCTTGAAGCCATTGGCGTGGAGGCCGATTGCACGGAGTCTATTTTCAATTTGGGATTGGTGAACAAGCGTTTGGGTTACTTGTCTGACGCTCTCCAAGCCTTCGACAAGTTGCACTCCATCGTGCCAAACTTGCCAGAGGTGATTTACCAGATCGCCAACGTGCACGACATGCTCGACAACCACAAAGCCAGTACGGACAACTTCCACACGCTCCTCACACAAGTGCAATCAGATCCTGGTGTGCACGCAAAGCTTGGTCGTGTGTACAACAAGCGCGACGACCAGACCAATGCATTCCACTACCACCGAGAGTCGTACACGTACTTCCCGGTCGACCTGGACGTCATTTCGTGGCTGGGTGTGTGGTACGTCAAGCAGGAGTTTTACGAGCAGGCCATCACGTTCTTCGAGCGTGCTGCCGAGATTCAACCGAATGAGGTCAAGTGGAAACTCATGATCGCCTCGTGCTACCGCCGTATGGCCAACTTCCAGCATGCAGTGGACCTATACGAAGAGATTCACCGGCAGTATCCGGAGAACCAGGAGTGTCTCCGCTACTTGATCATTATTTCCAAGGAGTTGAACATCAAATACGACCATTACCAGCGCGAATTCGCAAAACTTGAACGTATCAACACGGAGTCAGACTTCTCCCAAGCTGGTGGCGCCATGACTCAAATGCAGGGTCACAACGGCCCACAGGGTGGACAGACTAGCTATCCAGATGCCCCGAAACATCAAGGCAACGCCGGGCCCCGGTTCTCAGCGTTCAGCCAACCCGACCCTGAGCCCTCGCCTGTTCGCGAGGAGAAGAAAGAAGAATCCCCAACGCAGAGAGCACGCGCGGCAAAGGCCGCCAAGGCTAAAGAAGCCTCCCCTGCACCTAGCACGAACGCCGATGACTCAGAGGATGAGTGGGGCTCCGCTGACATGGACGACCTGTTGTAGGACCCAAGCCTCCGGGAATAGCCCAGCGGGCAAACGTGGTGACGATTTGTTCTTTATTTTATTTAGCACGCGACCTTCTTTTTTTCGGTAAAAATGAAAACGTTTAGTTTAGAAGTGGATTATGGAATGTATAATTGAAAAGCCGTTTGATGCTTTGTATGTACACCCGAAGAACCGCTCGCCGAGGAACCAACACTATTGTTGCACGTTTCAATGAAACGTGCGACGTTCGCCGTGTGCGACAGGATTGAGTGGTTGAAAGCGGCGAAGACCCTTGCTCGAGGCAACCCGACACCTTGACCAGAAATAGCACTGCCATGCGAGCGAGAATCTCGCCATGTATCTAACACTTTCGATTCGTCTTGGTGTCGCATCGTTGAGGTTGTTGTGAAATTGAAGTCCCATATTTTTGCGATCACGGCTGGAGATATTCCAGTTCCCGCGTCAAGAACGGTCACCGTGTTCCGCGGATTAATGGTGGTTAAAATTGGCGACGAGCCACAGTCGGCAGGCTGAATAACAACCTGTCATTTCGCAAATCACACATGGCGCTTAGGTAATGTCAACATGCTTGTGATAGTTGACGAATGGCATATGAGGTGCTGCGAAAACGTCTTTTAATCTGCGAACCTGTATGGGTGGAGCATCCTCTACGTCAAGGATCCCATATCGAGCCACAGTGGCGACAACGCTGTTTTTCAACAATTCCATCACCGAAAAGTATAAGAATGGAGGCACCAGTTCCACTTCCAACAAGGTCTCGTCGCAAACTGTGATGTGTTCTATTATGGGTGAGTACCCGAACTTCTCTTCTGCGAAAGCGATCGTATCGTCGATGCAGAACCCGACTACTTTGTGAAGCTCGCAGTTTTCAAGCAGAGTTGAGAACACAGAGGCCGGAGTCTCTGAAGACGTTAGCTTGCACAAGTTCGTCACATCTGGGTCGTCTTTCCACTCCGGGCTGTCGCTGTTTTCAAAACGTTGATGCAAGTGGGATACTACAGTCTGCAAACCCGCCTGTGTGAAGTAGCCACCGAACAGAACATTGTTCACTGCAGCCTGCGCAGCGTAGAATGGTGAGCTACGAGACGGAAGAGACGAAAACCAGGAATGCACGGGAGGAGAGGTCCTAACAAACCTGGTTGGATTGCACGTCAGGTAGTGTTGGCACATATTGTATCCATCTTTGCAAACCTTCATAAACGCTCACCAGGTCGGTGCATGTCTTGCTGTGGAGTAGTTCTTCTTGGAGCGACTTTGTGGCAGACACAAACTCACTGCGTTCTTCAATTCCACTTCGACGGCACCGCCGCAGTGTGTGCTCCAGCTGTTGAGAGAGTACTTCAATAGATTCGGAGAAAAAGTTACGCGTTGCAGAACTGCGGTGTTTTCTGAGCCATTTAACGTCAACCAGTTTCATGGCGTCTTTGGCGACGATGATAATCGTCCGACGTCACGTCTTACTCTCGATGCGCAGCAGCGCGAGTGCCCTTTTGCTCTGTAAGCGCTCTCATCAGAGATCGTTCATTCACATTGTGATATCAGACTTCATCAATCAGTAGCACTAAATACATATAAATTTCACTGTGATGCGGTGTTGTCTCTGAAATACTGTGTTGCACCGTCAACATTGGATCACCATACCAGTGCTCCTCGCCGCGCATCTTTTCTTTACTGTCCTCCCACACTATCTCGTGAAACACTGGTACTATCACAGGCCGTCTCATTCAAGTTGAATGATGATAAGAAGTGCCGCCACCTCCATCCACCACCACACGACGACGACGACCACCACGACGACCACGACGACGACGACCACCATCCACCACCACCCGCCGCCGCTGTCCCCGTTGCACCAAACCAACAACCAAATCAACAGCACACCAAACATGGCACCAAACATGGCACCACACCACCACCACCAAACACGACAACAACACCACCACCAATCCAATATGACCTCCTCCTCCTCCTCCACCACCACCACCATCACCACCACCATCACCACCGCCGCCGCCGCCGCCGCCGCCGCCGTTGTTGTTGTGGTCATTGTGTCGCTGTTGCTGTCGTTCCTGTTACTGTTACTGTTGCTGTTACTGTTGCTGTTGCATTGTCGAAGCTCCTTTCGCGTGCCTGTGCAATCCTGTATCAGTTCCAACAAGGTGTGCTTGAGGTGCACTGCCCGCTGTAGGAGGTCGTTGGAGGGCACAAAGAGAGGGGAATGAAAGTGTTCACATTGGTAGTTGTTGTGCCGCGTGCTTCGCTGAAATGATTCCTGATGTGCAAGCATGCTTCTGAAGTCGGCGTCAGGATGTGAACGCAGGAATCTCAAACCGCAGCCTACCAACGAAGCACAGCGGTTGGGACGTACGCTCGTCGTTGAATGCTGCTGCGTCACCAGCTTGGAGAGAGCATACCAGCGGTGTAGTCACCACAACCAATTTTTCCAGCAACAGCATTTCGTTGTGTCTTCTTGTTGCAACTTCTCGCGAGTGAGCCCAAAGACCACCGAGTCGAGTCAAGAGCATGTCGTCCAAAAGCAACACCGCAGCCACATCAACGAACAAGAATGCGCAACTCGCGGCGAGCGCGCGCCCGCCACCGGCACCAGCGGTGCAGTGCGCCGCCCCGAAGCCTGTGTCGTCGAGAAAAAAGAAAAGCAAAAATGCTTCGTCGCGATCTTCAACATTGGGTGCTCCGTCAGGCTTGGAAAGGAAAGGAAAAGACATTGGCCAGGTCGTTGTAGCGAGCGAGTCAAACGCCCAATGACACACAAACAGTTACGCGGCGTAACGTTGGGCGGAGTAACCGTACGCTGAATTGTACTTGGCAGATATATATTATACAAAACCGACACACATAACTTCACACATCCTACCAACTTGTCGACACACAGCGTCAGGTCCACTTTTAGTTCATCATCACGATGATGGCAGTGATATTATCGAGACTGCCTTTCTTCAACGCGAACTGCACCAGCTTGTTCGCAACAGTGGTCAGAGTCTGTTCTGTGACGAGTGTTGAACCTCCGAGGGCACTTGCTCGATTGGCGAGATTATTCAAGTTTCTTTTCACAAAACGACACGCTTCTTCATTGCTCATCACATCAAAAAGGCCATCAGATGCGATGATAATGAACTCTTCGTGCGGTGTACGCCGGTACCTGAACACCCAATGCACAAAACTGTAAAGTCAGCCAATTGCACAAAACTTACGGGGCAACAGCATACACGGGAACAGCACCACGCGTTGTCCTGGCAAGATACGTACTTAACCACATCGGGCATGGAAGTCAACCCAAATGGCTTCAGCGGAGCGTCCCCGAACGCTCTCGCGACAGCAAGGCAGCCGTTGACACGATAAACTCCTAAAACAAAGTCGACGGTGCCGCCCCCTTTAATAATTCTCCGTTTTTCGGCAGGATTGTTTGGCTTGTGATCTTTTGACAGCGGTTTTGCCTGTCGCATAAATGAGAACGATCAGGAAAGTGTCATCCGTGCAGCAGTTGCAACGGATGAGTGAACGCACCTTTCCGTTGTGAAAAATAACAGCTCTCGAATCTCCGGTATTGGCACACCAAAAAGAGCCCTTTCGCACCAACTGCAGAGGTGAACGTAAAATAGTTAGCGCGAGACGTTGTGCGTTCGCACGGCAGCACAGAATCACGAACCACGACACAACCCGTTGATCCGTCTTGCCAGCTTTTGCTCAGTATCGCTTCATCCAACCGAGCAAACGTCTCAAAGCAGCACTTTTCGATATCGGTTGCGAACGTTGGGTGCTCTTTGAGGTACTTTTCCGCCAATTTTGCCAGCATGGTCGAACACTTCTTGCCGCCGTGTCCATCAAATACAGCGTAAATGTTGGTGGCATCCTCTACGCGAGAAATTTTGAAAAAAAAAGCAATTACGGAGCAAGAACAACAAGATTGAAAAGGTCCGAACAAACAACGCACCCGCGTTTATGTCCCCATCCCAAACTGAAATAATGTGACGATCCTCCATGTACGGTCGACGACCCTGCACCGCAGCAACGCCTGCGGCCCCGCAAATCTTGGACTCATCCTTGATCCGACTATGGGAGGCCAACTCCGCGTGAGGGAGCTCGAGTTTCTTGGCACGACGGGGGGCCGCCGCATCGGAAGTTGACGGCCGCAGCTGAGGCACGCGATGAGAGTTTCGGCGTCCCTTGAGCGCCATGGCGGCACTTCCTTTTGGCTGGACAGAATTCACGCCTCGCAGACGAGGCGCGCTTTGTGGATGAGGCCGGCGCAGATGTGGGGTGCTGCCGCGGTTTGATGGAATGGCAGATGAAGCCCGCTTCGTGGAGGACCGTCGACGGACAGCCGCGGCAGCGCTCGCAGCTGCTGTCGCCTTGGGCAGTCCACGGTCACCGGAAGACCGCAAACCAGCACGGTTGGCTATCGCCGCTCGCAGCCCACCGATGCTTGGACGCTTCTGAACACTTTTCTGCTTGCCGCCGCCACCTTTGTCGCTCAGGGACGGGAAGTTAAGTTTGTGCTTTTCAGATATCGCTTCAGAGATAGAGCCACGAATCCCACCGTTGCGCCGAGCAGCACCACCCAGTGTGCGACTCAACCTGCGCACTTTTGACTCGCCCACGAGGCTTCCTGTGGAGCTCGACCTCCGACGACTCTTGGTTGTGAGACCTAGACTGGTCCGCCGCTTGGACTTGCGAGCCCCAGAGGCATCTGAGCTGGCTGCCCACATCGGAGCAAGTCGCGTTTCCAGGAGTATGCGCCTTGGATTGCGTGGCAGCTCTTGCCGAAATTAAACCAGGTGTCGGTGACGGAACTAACGCCAAGGTTGACTGCACGAGGACCCGACGCAGGCGGGTTCCAAAACTCTCGAACGCGTCATCACCAGTGCAACTTAAATGCGAGTGTCACTCCTCCCAAAAAGGGGTGCAAGGAAACAAGTGGCACTCGCAACAAAGAAGCCCTGATATTTCGCCTCGAAGTTAAGTTGCACAAGACCAAAAGTCCGCATGGTCCACCACAACTCGCCCTTCGCACCAAACAACGCCAACTTCAAACCACCAACCAAACCTACAAGCTCGCAACTGCAAACTTCTGCATCACCGGAGACAACCTGGTCGGTCACCACCCCTCGCAAAGTTGCTTCATCCACGCCATGCGCCGGCCCACCCCACAAGAGTCAACACTTCGGCAATGAAGAGACCACAACGAACCCAATACCCCCAGCGCCCCCGCCCCAACAAAACAACGAAAGACAGGCCTTCGATCGTCGGTCAGTCAGCACACTTCGTCGAGTCAGCTCGTCACTGAAGAAATCAATCAATCACTCGAGTCCGTCCGTGGAGTCAGTCAGCAACAACGCGAGTACACTACTCGAGTACACGCTTATGTATGTGTCATCCACAGAATCCGTCCGTCCGTCCGTCCGTCCGTCCGTCGTCCGTCCGTCCGTCCGTTCGTTTGGTTCGTCAGCCAAACGGAGGAACGAAGCAAGGAAGGAAGCAAAGAAGGAAGGAAGGAACGAAGTTCGTTATGGCACGGCGGGCACGGCGGCACGGCACACGGCAGTCAATTCCTTCCTTCCTTCCTTCCTTCCTTCAACTTCAACTTCAGTGTTCATTCAGTGACAATGACAACGA
>ENA-OWNT01001832-OWNT01001832.1-seawater-metagenome-genome-assembly--contig:-NODE-1832-length-24376-cov-5.506976_pt1 | contig 24376 bp, 25 predicted proteins | sample MGYA00238136_ERZ651165 | MGnify/ENA primary metagenome ERZ651165 (study PRJEB26861, sample SAMN08777766) | seawater metagenome | isolation source: coastal seawater | place: USA: Florida | collected...
ACGGCATCCATGCCGTCCCTACATTTTGACCTGTTCAAGGGCAATTGCCTCACAAAAATCAAGCGATGTAGGGACACCTTGCAAGGTGTCCGCCGGATTTACCCCGAAATGGATACACTACCTTAAAAAGAACTGCTAACTATCTTCAGATCTTTTTATAGCAATTTCAGATAGTTATAAGTCACTATTTTGCCCTATCTTCGGGAGCGCACTGCGACGCTCCCCTACAATTTTGTCTGATTTGTAGTTGAATTTGCTATACTATTCTATACGTTTCGGAGTGCGAGGACTTCCGGCGGGAGTTCAACACCGAGGCGTTCTGCTTCATCCCATGCGTAGTTCGCGCCGATGATGTCGCCTGTTGCATGAGCCGCGTAGCCATAATAAATCAGTGCTTCGCCATTTGTCGGGTCAAGATTCAGTCCCCAGCCGAGATGTGCTATCGCATCTTCGTATTCACCTGTCAGATAAAGATAAATACCGTGTTCAATGAAGGCTTCCGGAAATTCGTCCGGGATGTAGTAATAGAGACCGGGGTTGATGCCAACGGCGTACCAGTAATCGTCAATGGCATCGACATTGCTATCGACACGGACATAAGCCAGAGCGCGATAATAGTAGGCGAGTGCGTAATCGGGGTCGATTTCAATAGCGCGGGTCAGGTCATCAATGCCAGCATAGGGTTGCCCGAGCATGATGTAAGCATAACCGCGATTGACATAGGGTTTCGCATAATTCGGGTCGATGTTGATAGCGCCTGTGAAGAAGTCGATTGCTGTCTGATATTCTTCGCGTTCGAGATAGATGAAGCCAGTGTTCACATATGCCCATGTTGCATAATCGCCATTGAGTTCAATCACACGGGCGTAATCTGCGAGTGCTGTGTCGTATTGTTCATGATAATAGTAGAATGTGCCGCGCTGGAAGTAAGCGTGAGGGTTGCTATCCCATAATTCAATCGCACGGGAATAACTTTGTTCGGCTGCCGGATAATTATCATGATAATCCAGAATATCACCACGCAAAACATAGGCATCCCATGATTGTGGATTGATTTCGATGGCACGGTCAATATCTGCTAATGCCTCAAACATGCCGATACGTCCATAGGATAGCGAACGTTGAAAATAAGCATCAAAAGATTCAGGGTTGATGGCGATTGCCTGTGTGTAGTCATCAATTGCGGCACGATAATTCTCAAGAGCAAAATGTGCATCAGCGCGTCCCATATAGGCATCGAACAACTGAATATTGCTATCAATGGCGACGGTGTAAGCATCAATTGCAGCCTGATAATCACCACTGTTGTAACGTGTTTGTGCGACGGTGATCTGTGAATGGGTGTCCTGTGCGTGAACGGGGATACCACCTGCGACGATTCCTGTTGCTATCAAAAATGCGACGATGTAAACGAGCCATTTATGTGTCTGTGCCATGATGTTCTCTCCATTTTTTGTCTGATGTAGACAGCATAAAGGGAGCGCATCGGTCATCCAAAGTTACTATGTTGAGTGACTATAAATTAAAATAATGGTGTTTTACAAATAATTTTTATAGTAAATATGAGCCGGAATTCAGGCTTTGTCGATGGCAAACACATGGATTTTAAGGCGGTAATTTGAAGTACGATTTAAGGAACTATGTTACCATAATATTTGTTAGCTGATACAGATGAACACAGAGTCAGCTACGGGGGTCAGTTTCAAGCATTTTTGTAATATTTTGTTTAATATTGCTATTCCAATATTCGGAGGGAATAATGGAAAATAAGACTGACCCGCCTAAAGGCACAATCAACGAGGAACCGGAGTCTCCTGATGATTCTTCATTAGATTCCACCGGCGCACCGATCACACAGGAAAAAGAAGGCTTTCGTGAGGGAATGCCTCCCTGGGTGAAACAACTTCCGCGCCTTTCATTTCCACAGAAAGCCAATCCAACGTTCAGAATTATCAGGCAGAACAGTGATCTGGAGACAATGGAGTCTCTAAAAAACCTACCGGAAGCAAAAAAAGCTGCTTACAGGAAAACCACGCTCGAATATGAAATCGAACAGGCAAAAAATGATCCTTATATGCTGGGTTCAAAAAAATTTACGGCAGACGCGATAGACGCCGCACGAAAACAGGTTGAAGATGATATAGACTGGCTAAAAAAGGAGCTTGAACCTCATTTTCGTGAGCGAGATCATCAGGCATCACGTGAGCAGAATCGTTACCGGATTTATCAACTGGGCTTCATGTTACTTGCTGCCGCAGCGACATTGTTCGGTTCATTGCAGGCACTGACCTTTGAATCCAGTCCGAATGCAACTACGGCATGGGGCTTTGTAGAAACTGTGATTGCGCTTTACACTGTTTTTCTGGCTACCATTTCAGGACGTAGACCACCTCTATCCAGATGGCTGGAAAATCGTCAGAAGGCGGAATACCTGAGACGGGAATATTTCCGCTTTTTGATGAATCTGCCTCCCTATAATTCTAAATCTACACCCAGTGAACGCAAAATTGCATTATCGATCCGCACAGGCGAAATTAACGAAGGAAAATTCTCCAGCCAGCAAAACGGAGGTACATCATGACAGACAATAGCGAAAGAATATCCGGTGAACAACGATCTCCTGAAGACGACCGTAAAAAAGCAGAACTCGCAACACGGTATGCTCTGTTTCAAAAATTTGCTCTCAACGATCAACGAAGTTTCTATGTCCGAACTGTTGAGAGATATGAAGCTGCTGCAAAAGATGTCAATCGTATCCGTGCTTTGCTTGCCTTGCTGACAGGATTTTGCTCTGCGCTTGCAACCGTTTTTGCAAGTCTGTACTTCACAAACAACAAAGTCTGCTCGACTGAAGACTTATCGAATTTTTGTAGTACCTTGCATTTCGTCGTTCAGACAGCAATTGTATTTTCTGTTGCTCTGCCTGCGCTCGGTGCTTTCTTTAATATGCTATCTGATCTTTATCAGTGGGATCGACTAACGCCGCTTTATGAAGAGGCGGACAGAGCATTAGTGTCGGCAGATGCACTTTCGCCATTGCCCGATCAAGACCTGGTTGATTATCTTGCCAACTATCTTGCTTATGCCAACAGGACGCTGGATGTCATGCAAGATGAAACCACACAATGGGGATTGTCGATCACAGAGCCTAAAGGTATCGAAGATTACAAGAAAGAAGCAGCAGAATTGGCAAAAAACATACCTGAAGCAGGAACAGAGTCTGAGTCTCAAGAAGGGGACACACAAACCGATGGGTAGATTTTTAACCCCGTAGAACGCTACGGGGTTTTCTTTTTGGTATCAACGGGGAATGCCGTATATTGTGTAGCTGGATTCAGCTTCGGAATAATCATACAGTGCGATGAGCCTGTTATCATCACTCAGTGTCACCCATCCCTGAAAACATTGTGCGTCGATATGATGAGGAACGGGGACATGGGAGAATGTCTCCAGCCCGAAGATACCGGACACTTCATTACAGTAATCGGATGCCAGCAGGTGATTATCATCCGTGAAGCCAATAAAGTTATAGTTGGAATAGGGCAGGATGAGACTGTTCAATATGTCGCCTGTTTCAATGTCAAATTGTGTGAGCCCCACTTCCCAACATCCCATCGAAATAAATGTGCATTCCTCTATCAGCAGGGTAGCGCCCGATGGTGAAAAGATGATGTCGCCAAAATAATGATTCTCCTCAACCGGGAAACTGTTCATCGCTTCTGATTGTAGTTCAGGTCGGTGTGATGTGCCGTAGACTTCCATCAGAACCGTGCCGCTATCAATATCATAGATGCGGATTCGATTATTGGTCTCTGCCACAGCGAGTAATCCCTGTGCGGACAGTGCTATTCGTGCATTTTGACTATCTTCAACAGTGAATGCTTGCTCGATTAAGGTCAAATCCGGCAATTGATAAATTTGCACTGTTCCTGAATCAAAATCGCCCGTGATGAGTGCCATCAATTGTCTATCCGGGCTGAGGACAAGGTTGGCATGTGCAACGAAATCCTGTGAAAAAAGCGCTTCAGAATTGCCAATTCTATAAATATCTGCGCGGGATTGCAGGTTGAGCAGGGCGAGGTCATGGTCAAGCAATTCAAAGTCGCGTACAAAACGGGATGTTTCCAGTTGCCAGTGTTCTGCGCCTGTTTCCAATGAAATTGCCCTGATAACAGGATTTTGATCGACACCATTTTCCCGGTTGAAGCAAGCATAGGCAAATGTATCTCCATAAAATGATGCGCTTGCATGATGGGTATCGCCTTCACAGGTGGCAACCGCAATTTCTGTCAGGTTATTCACATTATCCGCTGTGATGTTGTCATAAGGGGATGCTTCTTCATTCTGTGCGAGAACTCCTGAATACAGTTGCAGAAACAGGAGTATCACAAAAATCAGTTTTGAGCGCATGGTGAATCCCTTCAGTATTTGTTTTAATGATTATTGTAAGGCAGAAAAAGCCTTTCACCTGAACTCTTAAAGGACGCTTACCATACGCAAGTTGTACTATACCTGGAAAGGGTACAGGATGTACCCCCCTGGATAACATGCGAAAGTTGTTCAATTAGTGTGGAATGCCAAAAATGCGGTAGATGGTTTCTGTTTCTGAATAATCCCGGGCGGAAATCAACGTACCATCTTGATTAATAGATACCGCTGACGCTCTCTGTAGACATGTCTGTTCAATTTCGACAGGTAGCGGTGTTGCGGAAAGATCATCCAGTGTCAGGGTTGACAATACATTATAGCAACCATCCGCAATCAGCAGGGTATTTTCGTCTGTGAATCCTACAAAATTGCTTGTTTCAAGCTCAAAGCTCTGTGTTTGAAGGATTGTGCCGCTTTCAATTTCGAATAATGTGAGACCGATTCCGAAGCATCCCATTTGAATAACAGTGCACTCACCGACCAATAATCGGTCTGCGCCCGGAGAAAATATGAAATTGTCAAAGGGTTCGTAGGGGTATTCATGCTCAAATTCTGTACCCGGTCTATCCATGATGATGTTGCCGCTTCCTATCTCATAGACACGGATACGGGTCAAACCTTCACCGATTGCCAATAAGCCATGTTCCGAAGCGGATAAGCCAATTGTCGGAACTCCTTCATAGTCAAATTCCTGATCTAATTTTTCCAGATCAGGTAAACGATATACTTCAATATTTCCGGCAGAGTAATTGCCAACCGCAAGTGTCAACAGTTGATTATCCGGGCTGAGTTGAATACTAATAATGCCTTCTACAGTAAATACAGGCATTTCATCAGCGCTTGTAACAACCTGAATCTGAGATTGCATATCCAGAATGATCATGTCATCCGATACGAGGTGAAAATTAGCCAATGTGGAGGGGGCAGGTAATTGCCAGAGAACTTCATCTGTTTCAAGTGAATAGATTGTGATTATCCGGTCGTAGTCGCCGCTTTCATCAAATACACAGTAATAAGCAACCGTATTATTGTGTATTGATGTGATTGCGGAATACAACATATCACCGGGACAATTGAAACTGGCTATTTCTATAAGCTGGTCGAGATTCTCTGCTGTGATGGCTTGATAGTTGCCAGGGGCTTCCTCCTGTGCGTGGACTGTTGTGGATAATGCTAAAAGTAAGAGCAAAAATAGACCTGTGTATTTCATTTTCATCCTTGATTATATGATGTCATTAAAGCTGTTGTCGGAGCCATTATAATTGAAGCTTCTATTGTTGTCCCACCTCCGGCAAACAATTTATTGCGTTTTAACTTTCTTTACAAAATGCAAAAACTAATTTCTTGACAAAATTTTATTTTTCAGATACTGTATAAATCAATACAAAAAGTTAACAAAATAATGTCTATTACGAATCCTTTTCAACCAGAAATTATCCCCACAACGCCTGTGCCGTTGTCTCCGGTCGAATACCGTACCGTGCAGATTTTGAGACAGCAGGGCAGTTTGTCACGAACAGCGATTGCCGGAGAGATCGGTTACTCGGCATCAAAAATTACGGCTGTTGTGCACAAGCTTGACGACGCAGGCATCATCGAAGAAAAAGAGGATTCAACGTATACAGGCGGTCGTCGTGCCAGAGATTTATTCTTTGACCCGGCATATGGTTATCTGCTCAGTGTGAGTATCAGCAAAGATAAGCTCGATATTGCGCTGGTGGATTTTGCCGAGCAGGTGCGGGTGCGGCGGATGTTGCCTATCCGTATCGACGAGGGTCCAGCGGGTATCATGCAATCCATGCGCGATTTTGTTTTCGGGCGTCTGGAACGCTTCGACATTCCTTCAGATAAAGTCTTAGGTGTCGGGGTGACTTTGCCGGGTGCTATCAATCAAGCATCGGGAACGCCTTTCGATTCTCCTGATTTACCGGGATGGGGCGGCTACCAGATTGTCAGTTTTCTGCGCGAGAGTTTCCCGCACGCTGTGGTGAATGTCGAGAAAGACGCGAATGCAATGGCGTTTGCCGAATTACGTAAAGGACGCGGCAAAGATTTCGAGCATATGATTTATGTGCATATCGACGAGTCTGTTCGTGCCGGACTCATTCTGGATGGCAAGGTCTTTCGTGGTATCAGTGGACGGGCAGGGGACATCGGGCAGATTTTACTCCCTGATGGACAGAATTTGCAATCGCTCAATTCATTGGTGGATACGATTCCGCTTTCAGGACACTCAACCAATACCAATACTGCTGCACTGGAAGGTAGTAGCGACGCCATCGCCATTATCCAGCAAAGTGGCGAACTCATCGGGCAGGTGCTCTCTACTATGATTACTTTGCTTGACCCGCAACTGATTTTGATCGGTGGACGGGCAACAACTTTAGGGCATCCCTTTTTAGCCGCGATTCGTCGTAGTGTGCTGGATTATTCACAGTCTTTTTCAACCGAACATTTACAGGTGGAACTCGCACCTTTGAATGATGCAAGTCTAATCGGCATGATGGCAATGAACGCCGAAAATATTTTTGTACCAGAGAGTTAACCCCTCCCCTGAAATATTGCAATGTAGGGGCGCAGTATACTGCGCCCTTACAAACAGGGGAAAGGGGTATAGCACTAATGTGTTCCGTGAGACACCGTTGCAGCACCATAAAAAATACCATCGCAGACGTAACACAACTTTATTTTTTCACCTATCCCGTGATTACGGCGGGTGAGTGTATTAATTTTTTTTAGCTAAGGAGTTTGTTCCATGAAATTCTTACGTAAGGCAACGCCTGTCGCTATGCTGGTGATGTTACTCTCACTGATGATTCCAGCATCGGCTCAGGATACCGAACTCTCCATCGTCTGGTTTGCATGGCCTCCATGTGACCTCCTCGATACCATCACCGATGACTATGAAGGCGCAACAGTGACAGTCAATTGTGTGCCAATCGGTCAGTGGTTCGATGAAATTTTCCTCAACTTCGCGACAGGCGGCGGCGCTGACCTGCCAATCCTCGATAGCCAGTTCATGGGCGCGGCAGTTGCAGGTGAACATGTGGTCGATCTCACGGAATGGATGAACGAAAATCTTCCGGTTGATGATTATGTTCCAGCAGCATTATCGGCTTACGGTGAAGTTCCCGCAGGTAGCGGCGCATACTACTCTGTGCCAATGATGACCGATACCCGTATGCTGGTGTACCGCACCGATGTCTTCGAAGCAGCCGGATATGAACCCGCAGCTTCATGGTCTGAATTGCTGTCACAGGCACAGGAACTCAAAGATGGCGACCTGATTGAAAATGGTTTCGCGACACACTGGAGTCCTGATGGCGATCTCGTGGCAACCACATGGAATCATATTCTGTGGTCATTCGGCGGTGAATTGTGGGATGCTGAAACATACACTGTCGAAGGTTACATCAACAGTGAAATCGGCGTAGAAGCAATCAATTTCGCAAATCAATTGTGGGCAACCGCTCCTGATGGCGCAGGTAGCTTCGGTTTCGATGAAGTTGTCGGCGCGATGTGTAATGGCACAACCGCAATGGTCGAAATCTGGTACGGCTTCGGTGGCGCATTCACTGATCCTGAAAGCTGTGCTCAAGCAGAAAATATCGGCTTCGCAGTTGTTCCGGGTGAAGAAGAACACTTCATCAGCCTCGGTGGTATGGGTATCAGCCTGAGTGCTTACAGCGAAAATCCTGATGAAGGTCTCGCACTGATTGCATGGTTGCAGTCGGATGAGGTTCAGTTGCGCTGGGCAAGCGAAGGTGGTTTCCCTGGACGTACATCTATCCTCAATAGCGATGAGTTCCTGAATTCTGCTCCATACGCACCATCCTTTGCAGAAGCATTCCAGCTTGTGAAAGATTTCTGGAATCTGCCGGAATACCAGACCATGCTCGGTATCCAGCAAGAATACATCAACCTGGCTATCACAGGTCAGATGGATGCCCAGGAAGCGCTGGATGAAGTTGCCTTCGAGCATCAAGAAATCTTAGATGAAGCCTACGGGGAATAATCCGTAACCCTCATCTATGTAAGGGCGTGGTTGAGGCGGTCGAGATATATCTCGACCCTACGCAAAATTGATTGTAGGGATGGCATACATGCCATCCGCCCTTTGAAAATTTTCAAACTGCGCCTTTACACCGGATATTTTAGAAAAACCCCTTCCAGTAAGGGCGGAATATACTGTGCCCCTACATTATAGGGACGTGATGATACAGGTTAACAATCAAGTACGGAAATAAGTGTAGGGGAGTGCCTCTGTGCGCTCCCGTAATTGTAATACGGGAAGGCACGGCGACCTTCCCCTACACCGGGTCTATTTTTGGACTTACGGCTAAGATTTTTCCATACTTAAGGCTTAAATAGCATTATCGCGTCCGGGAAAAGGGGTAAAACCGGATTTATACCCGACAAAGAATTCGAGAAATTGATTATGGCTACTCAAATGATTGAAAAGGAGAAGCGTCCACAGCCACGCGCACAGAAACCTGCGTTTAGCTGGCTGACAGATCGCTGGATGTCATTCCTTTTTGTTACACCTACGTTGCTTGTTTTATTATTTATTGCGATTTATCCCCTGATCTGGTCATTATCGGCAAGTTTTACCAACCGCACCCTGACCAGTAGTGCTGATGAAATTGAATGGGTCGGGACTGAGAATTATGTTGAATTGCTAACAGAAGATCGTCCCTGGGATCGTTTTGTGACCACCGGACGCATTGTTGTTCCGTCGGTATTGATTGAACTGGTACTCGGCTTCGGGATTGCGATGTTGCTCAACCGGAAATTCGCCGGACGCAGTATTTTGATGACCATGATGCTGATACCGATGATGCTTTCGCCTGTGGTGGTGGCGCTATTCTGGCGCTTCATGATGCAGGGGGACGGTATCCTTAATTATTACATCCGTGATGTGATGGGCTTTAGTTATGTGCCCTGGCTGGAAAATATCAATGTAATTCCCTGGTCGGTGGTGCTGGTCGATGTCTGGATGTGGACACCCTTCATGATGCTGATTTCACTGGCGGGTTTATCGGCTGTGCCTAAATATCTCTATGAAGCAGCAGAAGTTGACCGTGCGGGGGCATGGTTCAGATTCCGGCATATCACACTCCCGATTGTGACCCCGATTGTGTTGATTGGCATTATTTTCCGTGTGATGGATGCCTACAAAAACATTGATATTATCTTCGTGCTGGTCGGTGATCGTGGCGGGGCAGGTCGTGCCGCACAAACTGCCGGAATGTATGTTTATGATATTGCCTTCAAAGGGTTCGAAACAGCAGAAGGGTCAGCATACGGTTATATCATGCTGATCGTGATTATTGCGCTGGCGAATTTGTTGATCCGTCAATTGAACAGTGCAAAGGGAGGGCAATGATGATGAGACCCCTCCCTAAATCCCTCCCCATTCCCGGTCGCAAGCTCCCTATGGAGAGGGACTTTTCGGACAGAGCAGGCTTTGTCCCTACGAATAGATTTCAGGCAAATGGAGTGCAATTATCATGAATAATCAAAATAAAGTTGCACAACAAATTTTGTTCTGGATTACGCTGGGCATTGTCTTTCTATTCTTCATGTTTCCCTTGTACTGGATTCTCGTGTCCTCATTCAAGACACGGGCGGACATTGTTACGATTAAACCGAGTTATGTGCCCTATGTTGAATTTCAGCCGACATTGAACAACTACCGTGATGTTCTTTTCGGTGGGGAACGTCAAACAGGCGAGGGTAGTACCGTTACATCCTCTGCTGATGTCAGTGAATTCCGTGACCGTCTCATCAACAGTGTGATTATCACGGGTGGTTCGACGATTTTAGCGGTGTTCATCGGGACACTGACTGCTTATGCTGTCTCGCGTTTCACGATACCGCTTGAAGATGATTTCATGTTTTTCGTGTTGAGTACAAAAATGTTGCCGCCGATTGTGGTGCTGATTCCAACCTATGTGCTATTCACCAATCTTGATCTGCGTAACAGCTACATCGGCATGATTATCCTGTATACCGCGTTTAATTTGCCATTTGTAGTGTGGATTATGAAAGGCTTCTTTGACGAAATTCCCAAAGAATACGAAGACGCCGCGATGGTCGATGGTTATTCACGCTTACAGGCAATCTACAAAATTGTGCTCCCGGAAGCAATTCCTGCGATGGCAGCAACAGCCGTTTTCTCGATTATTGTCTCCTGGAATGAGTTCGTGCTGGTCAATTTCTTGAACAACGAACAAGCGGGAACTGTGCCTCCCTTCCTTAATAGTATTATCGGAGTAGGGGCAGTTGAATGGGGTCGATTGGCAGCAGCGTCGGTCATCTTTGTGATACCTGTCATCATATTCACCTTTATCGTTCGCAATCATCTGTTGCGCGGCGTGACCTTCGGCGCGGTGAGACGATGATGAGTTGGATGATTCAATCCTGTTTTTTTGGAAAGAGAAATGTGCGGTTGAGATATATCTCAACCCTACAAAAACAACCGGAAACAGATTTGTAGGGATGGCATATATGCCATCCGCAACCCTAACAACAATCTAAGGCATTAAAAATGGCAGATATTACACTCGAAAAAGTAACGAAAAAATTCAATGAAGAAGTTGTGGCTGTAAAAGACCTCGATCTCTATATTGAAGATGGTGAATTTCTGGTGCTGTTGGGTCCCAGTGGATGCGGTAAAACGACAACCCTTCGCATGATTGCCGGACTGGAAAATCAGTCTTCCGGTGATATTCGCATCGGGGATAGGCTTGTCAATGATTTACGGGCAGGGGATAGAGACATTGCGTTTGTGTTCCAGTTCTATGCACTCTATCCGCATCTCACTGTGAAGGACAATATTTCCTTCCCACTACGGGCACAAAATTTACCGAAACATGAAGTCGAACAACGGGTGAGTGATGTCGCGAAACGTTTACGCATCAGTCATCTCTTGAATAGTCGCCCGAATCGTTTACCGGGTGGTGAGCAACAACGTGTAGCGCTCGGTCGGGCGATGGTACGTCATCCACAGGTATTCTTGATGGATGAACCTCTGACCAATCTTGATGCGGCATTGCGTGCGGATATGCGTGCCGAACTCAAGCATCTTCAGCAAGAACTCGGGACAACGATGGTCTATGTCACGCATGACCAGATTGAAGCGATGTCGATGAGTCACCGGATTGCAGTTTTGAATCTCGGTGTTTTGCAACAGGTTGATACCCCGTTGAATATCTATCGTCATCCGAAAACACTGTTCGTGGCGACCTTTATTGGCTCACCACCGATGAATATCATCACAGGGCGGGTGCAGGATTACACTGTTTATAGTAACGATACAGAGTTCAAATATACATTACCGAAATATACGCACCAGGTGATGGGCGGGATTGAAAAAGTGCATTTTGGTATCCGTGCCGAAGATATTCGTATCTTAGAGGATAACGAGGGGGATGCTGATTTACGGGGCGAGGTTATATTGCGTGAACCGATGGGCGACGAAACCATTTATCGCATCGCTATCGGACAAACTGTACTGGCAGTCACCGCACCTCCGAAAGTTGTTTTAGAACGTGGCGAACATGTCCCGTTAAAAATCAACCTGAACCGGATTCATCTATTCGATACACGCACAGAGCAATCACTTTTAGCAAAGGAGGCGGCAATTGTCTAATTTAGAAGTGCAAAATCTCAGCAAAAATTTTGGACGTTTGCAAGCGCTCAAAGATGTGACACTCGATGTGCAGGATGGCGAGTTCATGGTGCTATTGGGTCCTACTGCTGCCGGAAAAACCACGACTTTGCGTTGTGTCGCCGGAATGGAAAAACTGGATAACGGCACGGTTACAATGGACGGGCAAATCATCAATGACCTCAGTCCGGCAGAACGTGATGTTGCCTTTGTTTTCCAGACTTATGCGCTCTATCCACGAAAAACAGCTTATGAAAATATGGCGTTTCCTCTGGAAGCCCGTAAGATGCCAAAAGCGGAAATGGATGCACGGATTCGTGAAATTGCCGAACTGCTGCAAATCACTGAATTGTTGAATCGTCGTCCGGCGGCAATGTCGGGTGGACAGCAACAACGTGTCGCGCTCGGTCGGGCGATGGTACGTCAACCGCGTATGTTCCTGATGGATGAACCGCTTACCAATCTTGACTTTAAATTGCGCGTGGAAATGCGTGCGGAACTCAAACGTCTACAGCGTGAATTGGATACCACATTTTTCTATGTGACCAATGATCAGGTTGAAGCGATGTCGATGGCAGACCGGATTGCTGTTCTCAATGAAGGCGTGCTCCAGCAAATCGACACACCCGAAGAAATTTATAATCATCCGGCGAATCTTTTTGTGGCGCAATTTGTAGGCAGTCCACGCATCAACACGTTAAAATGTTCACTGGAAGATGGCGCTCTCCGCAGTTCTGATGGCGAATTCGGTGTGCATTTACAGGCATGGCAAAAAGAGGCATTGAATGGTCAGTCGCAAAATCTGATTTTCGGGGTACGTTCCGAGGACATCAGCATTCATCAGACTGCGCGGGATAACACGGTTGCGGGAACAATCTATATTTTAGAACCGCTTGGAGATCGCACCTATGTGGATGTGCAGATTGGCGGACATATACTCAAAGTGCGTGCTGATGCTGATTACGAAGCGGATACTGGAACGACCGTGCATCTCTCGTTTGATGTAGACCGCGTGCATGTCTTTGATGCGGAGAGTGAATTGACGATATTTTAGAATGTACCCTCGCGGGTATATGTAAGGGCGCAACATGTTGCGCCCCTACGAAATACTATGGGAACTAAACTGGCAATAATGATTTTATATCTATTAAAGGAAAGGAATTGACATTATGGGACGACCTGTCACGCTATTTACAGGGCAATGGGCAGATTTGCCTCTGGAAACACTGGCGGAAAAAGCGGCGAGTTTTGGTTATGATGGGCTGGAACTGGCTTGCTGGGGTGATCATTTTGAAGTCGATAAGGCACTCTCGGACGATGGTTACACACAGTCACGATGGGATATTCTCGAAAAACATGGTCTGAAATGTTTTGCTATCAGTAACCATCTGGTGGGGCAATGTGTTTCCGATGCAATTATTGATGAGCGTCACAAAGAAATCTTACCGGAACGCTTATGGGGCGATGGCGACCCCGATGGTGTGCGTCAACGTAGCGCCGATGAAATCAAAGATACTGCACGCGCTGCTAAAAAATTCGGTGTTCCGGTGGTGAATGGCTTCACAGGTAGTCCAATCTGGCACATGATTTATCGTTTTCCACCCACATCGGATGCTATGATTGATAAGGGTTATCAGACATTTGCTGACCAGTGGAATCCTATTTTAGATGTGTTTGATGAAGTTGGCGTGAAATTTGCGCTGGAAGCACATCCCGCAGAAATTGCTTATGACATCTACACGGCAGAGAAAACACTGGATGCCCTGAATCATCGTGAGGCGTTCGGCTTCAATTTTGACCCCTCACATTTCATTCATCAGCTATTCGACCCTGCAAAGTTCATCGACGCATTCGCTGATAAAATCTATCACGTTCATGTGAAAGATAGCAAAGTGCGCCTCGATAACACGCGCAGTATTCTCGGCTCCCATCTCAATTTCGGGGATAATCGACGCGGCTGGGATTTTGTCTCGCCGGGACATGGCGACCTCGATATTGATGAGATGATTCGTGCGCTGAATCGTGCCGGATATACGGGTCCGCTCTCGGTTGAATGGGAAGATAGCGGTATGGATCGTGAATTTGGTGCAACAGAATCTGCGGCATGGGTTAAGAAAAATGATTTTGCGGCATCCGATGTTGCTTTTGATGCGGCGTTCGCGGATTGATTTTTCACCATAAAGGCACAGAGAACACAAAGAAAAGCAGTAAAAAAGTGTTGTGTTCCGGGTGATGTGCAAATTTAATTGTTAGAAGGTGATTTGTGTCATCAACCCCTCCCCTAAATCCCCTCCCCACTGGCACTCGCTGCGCTCGCTGGTAGAGAGGGGACTTCAAAGCGGACGGCATGAATGCTGTCCCTACAAAGCGAAGAGGAATAGTTGATGTAAGGGCTGCGCCCCTACGAATGAATATCAGAAAGGAAACAGCGTTATGGCTGATGAAAAACAGAGCAGTAGTTTTACGAGTATGGCAGGGAAAGCGGCAGACGGTGATGCGCCGGAAATCGGTATCGGGATGCTCGGGTATGCGTTTATGGGCAAGGCACATAGTAACGCCTTCCGCACGATTCCGTATATGATGTATCCTCCGGCAGCAATTCCGCGTATGGTGGGGATTGCCGGACGGAATGAAGCGGCGGTCACAGAAGCGGCAAAACGTTACGGCTATGAAAATGCTTATACGGACTGGCGCGAGATGCTTGAAAATGATGATATTCAGGTTTTCGATAACGGGGGTCCCAATGACGCTCACGCCGAACCGACTATTGCAGCAGCCGAAGCTGGAAAACACGTTTTCTGCGAAAAACCGCTCGGACGCACTGCCGAAGAATCAATGTCGATGCTTGAAGCCGTTCGTAAAGCGGGTGTCAAACATATGGTTGCGTTCAACTATCGTTTTGTTCCGGCGATTGTGCAGGCGAAACGTTTGATTGAGAGTGGCAAACTCGGACGCATCTATCACTGGCGTGCGGTCTATCTGCAAGAGTGGGGCATGGATGCAACTATGCCGATTAGCTGGCGTTTCCAGAAAGACATTGCCGGAAGCGGCGCATTGGGCGATCTCGGCGCACACATTATCGACCTCGCACGCTTCTTAGTCGGTGAGCCGAAGTCTGTGATGGGCTATGCTCAAACATGGATGAAAGAACGCCCCGATGGTAGCGGTGGCATGGCAAAAGCCGATGTCGATGATGGATTTGTTGCCGCGATGGAATTTGAAAATGGGGCACTCGGCACAGTCGAAGCAACCCGTTTTGCTAAAGGGCGTAAAAATCATAATAGCTTCGAGATTAACGGTGAAAATGGCAGTATCGTATTCAATCTTGAGCGCTTGAATGAGCTTGATGTTTTCTGGGCGAGTGATGAACCCGATACAACACAGGGTTTCCATAATGTGCTCATCTCGGAAGCGAATCATCCGTACTGGGAAAACTGGTGGCCTCATGGTCATATGATTGGCTGGGAACATAGCTTCATCCATGAATTTGATCATTTCTTCCGCGCAATTGTCAATGATACCGATGTTGACCCCTATGGCGCGACATTCGTAGATGGTTATCGTAACTCTGTGATTTGCGATGCGATTCTACAATCAGCAAGCAGTGGTAGTCGTGTGGACATCAAATATGAAGACTGAAATGAACTCAGCACCCTTTTTTGATGCGGAACGGGTTGAGCAACTTTCGACATTGTCACTTGCTGTTGGCGTGTTGCTGGTGTTTCAGTGGGCGTATAGCTGGCTGTTTCCGGTGGGATTGCTGCTTCTGGTCATCGGCACGATTGGAACATTAGCAGGGCAGGTGATTCAGAAAAATTATATTGCCCGTGTTATCGAGCGCATGACTGTTGTCGGGATGATGGTCGGAATTTTAGGGATGCTGCAACCCTGGCAAATCTGGCTTTATGAGAATGGCTTCTATGTGCTGGCAATCAGTACACTGGCATTCATCATTGTCTCGCATATTGGTTCGCCGGAAGAGTAGTAAAGTTTGATAGGATGGGGTGCTTACCTCATCCTTTTTCTGTTAATCCGGTGGATGTACTCCTGCAATAATCCAGATTGAACGGGCTTCCACAACCCGCAATTGGTTCATTTTCAAGCGTAAAACAGTTGCTCGTCCGACAGGCGTTTTTCCTGTAATAATTTTGCCACCTTCTGACCATTCAAAGTGACTATTCCAATCCTGCTGGCGCGGGTTGAATAGGGAAACCTCTTCATCCGTTTCAGGGTCAATAGCTGATGTTGCTTTCGCCTTGCTGAGATTGCATGTTGGACAAGATAGGCACAGGTTGTTTAAATCATCTCCTGCATCGGGGATAATATGCTCAACGTGCATTGCCTGTCCGGTTGCTTTTTGCGGCGTTTGACAATATTCACAACGAAGGCTTGCCCGTTCATGGACAATTCTCTTCGTTTCATTCCACGATAAATTATCAGTCATTTGATGTCATAGAGTCGAGGTTGATCTGATGCCCGCGTTGTATAAGTATTTTAAGTGCCTCTGCTTTACGGAGCATCAAGCGCTGACCATCTTCGACCAGATTGCTTAATTCGGAGTGTTCATCCCCTGTGAGGCTAGATTGATTGTTTTTATCCATGAGGATTTGCATTCTATCCTGTTGCGATTGTGGCATTTGCTCACGGGCAATTGTTTTTAGAGTTGCATCACTCAGGTAAGAGAGGGCAGTCAGTTCATCCTGTTCTTCTGCCGGTAGCAAGAGACGTGGATTATCCAATGAATGTGACAATAAATCTTGAATCACATCATCTACGGAGATTGATTTCAACCCGGCAATACGCTGTGCTTTTGCATAGAGTGTATCGGGGATTGTGATGGTATGTGACATAAGCAAATCCTCTTGCAAACTCAAGCTATCGTTATTGTACTATAAATAGTGCGATGTATACTGGCTTATTTTTTTCGTGAAGTACGCATTGCGGTAGCGCCACAGTAAAACGGATGCGAAGAATCGCGTCCCTACAGGTCACAAGGGTTTTTATAGGGGCAGGATTCTGCCTGTCCGGGGTGAAAAACATAACCACGCTATCCTGTGGTTGTACCCGCATTGCAATCATCGGATTCTATCGGCTAAATTGCCATTTTGTCTGCTTTATTTTGTCGGGGGAGAGCAGATAGTTTTGCTACCTGCTCATTTCTTTACGGATTTAGTGTTTCGCTAACATCCATTGCACTTTGTATTTATCTGTGACCATGCCAAAGTTGTTCTCAAGAGGGAATTGTATCTGTCCTCCCTGAGATAAACTGTCGAAAATTTGCTTCTGTTTATCGGCATCATCAAAGAGAAGAAATATCGAGAAATTTGTTCCGGCGCTCACTTCATGACCCGGCATATCATCCGATGCCTTGAAACGAAGATTTTCCGCACGGAATTCTGAATCAAAAATACGGTTTTGATGCTCACCTTCCACTTGCAGAGGCGATTCTCCCACAGTCTGAATTGAGACAATTTCGCCATCTAAACAATCCGCGTAAAATTCAAGGGCTTCCCGGCAATTGCCAGTAAAAACCAGATAGGGCATTGCTGCTTTCATCATATTGTCCTTTATTTGTGTGGATAGAGACTATGGTTATGCGACACACAGACAAAGGGATGATTTAAATGAGTGCGATAGCGACTCCTCATCAATAAACGATAGTGTAAAATCTCGAAAGTAATTAGAAAAAGATTTTGTATTTTCTGGCGGATGGCATGTATGCCATCCCTACAAACCCCTTATTTTACAGGTATTTCGTAGGGTTGAGATATATCTCAACCGTTTTTATAAGTCAATTTATTTCTAAATCTTTCCATACTCTACATAGGTATGCTCAGGCTTCTATCAAGATATTATTGAGTTTATCAAAGCCTGCTGACCAACCCGCCATGACAAATTCGCTGTATTCATCGGACAGGTTATCTTGCGTTAAGCGCACGCGGGTTTTGTTCCCTATGGCAGTAAATTCAACACGTACCATCATTTCATGGTCGCTCATTGAATCATACAGGCGATAAGCAAGCAATTCCGGTGGACGATATTCTGTGATTACGCCATGTTGCTGATAATCGCCACGATCATTGAGTGTCATGAGATGGTCAAATTTGCCGCCAACACGGGTTTCGATAGTTGATACTACCTTCGATGCGAATGAACAACCCCACCATAATTGCACTTTGCTGGTATTAATCCAGGCATCAAAAACGGCAGCAGGGGATGCATCAAAAATCCGTGTGATGGTCAGGCGACCATTTTCATAAGACGACTCATCTGTCATGTATTATCCTCATCTTTTTTGAGATGTTCCTCGACAGCATCGAATTGCTGTTTCCAGAATCGCGTGTAGTAATCAATCCAGTCGCGTGCTTTTTCCGCAGGGACAGGGTTAGCATGGATGATATATTCGCGCCCTTTTTTCCTGCGTTCGATTAAACCGGCTTCTTCTAAGACGCGCACATGCCGTGAAATAGCGGGTTGCGAGATGCCATAAGGTTCAGCCAGTGTTGTGATATTCATGTCATGTTCTGATAATCGCGCTAACATACTGCGGCGGGTTGCATCCGACAGAGCGCCGAAAACCAGGTCAAGCTGTGTGTCATTTATAACCATAGTATTATATTTATACTGTAATAATAAAATTCTGTCAAGTCAATTCTGTCAGGCATTCGTTTTGCACCTCTTTTGTGTCTTTAACTGTAATACTCCGGCAGCTTTTTCAGTCCGTTCCATTGTTTCGCATCATGACCGAAAATGACCAGTCCGATTTGCTCCTCTTCGACCAGATCAAGCAGTTTAATCGTGCTGGCGTAAATCGCTTCTGCATCCGGGTTGTTATTGTCAGCCCGTTTGTCGCGGGTAAAGACGCCGCTAACGGGAACGGCATCAATCGCCAGTAAAATTGCCCCGGTTTCAGGTAATCGTAGCAGCACCGATTGATGTCCCGGCACATGCCCATCAGTCTCAATCAACTTCAATCCCGGCAATAATTCGGTGTCTCCATCCACCAGGCGGATGCGCTCCATTGGCTGATCCCACTGCTGGCGGATGTTTGCAAAACGCGGGTTACTTGCCGCATCCAGATGATGGACACGCTGAACAACATATTGTGCCTTCGTAAATGCCGCGTGTCTTCCGGCGTGGTCGTCATCATAATGTGTTGAAATGACTGTATCAATATCGTCCGGCTTTAAGCCAATGTTCTCCAACTGCTCGATAACATTCTGACTGCTCTCAAACTCCGGTGCATTTTCTGGCATCATCTCCGGCATACCACTGTCAATCAGGATGTTTTTGCCCTCATTGGTCTGCGCGAGATAGCAAACAATTGGAATTCCGTATTCCGGCATGAATCCAACCTGCATCAGATACAGGCGCTTCACGGTACTTTTGCTCATAAATTCCTCTCTAATAAGCATTTTATTCAAATGGACAGATGAAAACGTATATTAAAGAATTGCTTCAACGGGTATGTGGCACGCCATGCCGCTACATCGTTTATATCTGAAATCGTTTTTCCATAAGTTACCGGGTTTTTGTGCCATCCGTCAACCGACGGCGATTGCTTGTGTCCTGTTGATACAGTGACCTGCTTTGCCCGGAAGCGCTCTCTGCCTTTTGCTTGAGCATGTGCGGGGGTGTTGTTTCAGGGACAGGTTCAAGCGACAGGATTTTTGCATTGGTCAGGAATGTCGCGGGTAGATAGTACACACGGTAGCTTTGACCTCTCACAAGGGCATTGTATGGTCTCCAATCTACTTTGAGTTTTGTTCCATTATCCCCAACCCATAGTTCGCCATCTAATGTGGTGTCAGATATTGACCCATAGGCTCCATCCCGTAATTTTTTACGCCGGATTTTCCCTGTTTCACTGAGGACAATGCCCTGTTTCATCCTGTACCAGATTGCGAATTGATACACAAAGACCACACCTGTGAATATCACAAAAAATATCAGGATGCCAAAAAAGATAACATAGTGACCTTTAGTGGCTGAATCATAAACGGAGAAATTGGAACGCTTGCTCCACATGCCATACATTAGAGCATACATCACTGCCAGAGGTACAAAGTAGAGCAGGGTTGTCTCAAACTGCCGTCTGATTTGTCGTTTACTGACCCGCCCCGCACGATTCGCGCTGATGTCTCCTGATGAGAATTTAAATGTTTTTTGTAATTGTTGTTCCGGTGAGAGTGCGTTGTTTTTTGACATGATGTTAGCATTTCTATTAATGAATATTACTCCAATTATAGAATAGATATATCCGGTACATTCCCCTAATGATTGGGGGTACGGGCTTTTTAGCGTAATCTGTTTTCCTCTTATTAATATAAAGATACTATATTCCACGAATATCTCTATTTTCGAAATTCGCCGGAAAGTCATGCTAATCTGTGGACATCTGTTGAGATTTTAAGGAGTGTTCTATGGTTCGCAGTATCGGTGCAGTTATCGCTGGCTATTTTGTTACAGCAATTCTGACAGGGTTACTTATCGGGGGGATTGGCTTGATTATTCCGGCATCGCTTGACCCGTCAAATACAGGTTGGGTGATTGCGAATATCGTCTATGGCGGTGTGTGTGCGGTTGTGGGTGGTTATGTCTGTGGACGGATTTCGCGTGATAATGCTACCCGCGATGTGTTGATTTTAGCAGGGATTATGCTGGTGTTCGGTATCATGACGATGATTGCCAGTCTGCCGTATCTTGAAGAAACCGGACAACCGGGCTGGTATTATCCTGTGCTGCTGGTGTTGACGCTTCCGGCGACGATTGCAGGGGGGTATCTCTATGTGCAGCAGGGGAGAAAGCGTAAGGTCGTTAGTGCATAAAACAGAATTGCCCTCAGAAAATGGGGCAGGCTATTTTTCCCCGGTTGGGACAATCATGAAAATTGTTTTTTTAGAATAGGCACTTTTCCTGTGAGAGGTTGCCAGCATTTTGCCTTCGGGATGCCAGGCGATTGCGCGAAGATTCTGGTTTGAAGGGGTTAGTCGCGGGCGTTCTTTCAAGGGGAAGTCAATAATTTCAAGAGTATTGTTGAATCCGATTGCTAATTGTTGTTTTTCGGGATGCCATGCCAGTGTGGACTTTGCTATATAACTGCGAAGATTGAGTGCTGGCTTCTCTGTTTCAAGATCAAAGACTGTAATTGCACCATCAACTCTGTCATCCGTTTCCCTGAATCCAGCGGTTGCTATGAATTGCTTGTTAGCACTGATTTCGATATCGAGAATAGGAAAATGACTTTTTATCCGGTGTAAGAGCTTAGCTGTAGACACATCAAAGACGTTAATTGCTCCTTCGACATGATGTGAGCCTGACATTGTCTTTTTGTTTGCAACAATCAGGCGTGTACTATCATCACTCCATGCAAGTGTTGTGATAAACGGATAGTCAAGTTTCAAAGACTGTGAATTTGTAAGCTGAATACTGGAAGGTTCGCTTGATTTGAAATCGGCGGCATTACTGAAATCCGGTGAAAAAAGACGAAAGGTATTTGTTCTGTCAGGTGGATAACGATAGAGCACATCTATTTGAGAGAGGCTATCTACATGCCAGATAGCAAATTCTTTGATGCCATTATTTCCCTGTCTCACCACAAATTCTTTGTTGTTGTACCAGTCGAACTGATAGAAATAGGCGTTATCTAGCACGATTTGCCATTGTGGGAGATCTAGTTGACTCGGTCGCAGGGTATCTGTCTGCCAGAATTTGATAATACCCTGTTTTTTGTCGCCTTTTGCATAGCTATCAACTGCTGCAAGTACTTTTCCATCCGGTGACCATGCAAGTAGGCTCATATCTACTTTATCCTGACTATAACACCTGCGATTTCTCTGGCATTTTGGAGGCGATGTATCACCTCTTTACGATGCTATTCCACATGTTCTGCGAGTTCTGACCATTCATCCATTGCGGCTTCGAGTGCGGATTCGGTCTGTGTGTATTTTTCTCCGAGGGAATGAACTTTCGCGGTATCTCCATTTGCTGATGCGGTTTCCAGTTGAGAGGTGATGCTCTCCATCTGCGCTTCGAGGTCTGCGATTTCGCCTTCGAGTTCGGTCACGCGCTGTTTCAATTGATAGGGTGTCATCCCGCGTACTTTAGTGGCATAGGTTGCTGCCTTGCTATTGCCATTGGATGTTGTTGCGCTTGCCTCTGCCAGACGTGCCTCTTTTTGCTTGCGCCATGAGACATATTCGCTATAACTGCCTTCATAGATTTCGACTCCTTCACGTGGACGAATTGCCCAGACCTGTGTTGCGAGGGCATCAATTAGAGCGCGGTCATGACTCACCAGTAAAACAGTCCCGTTGAAGCCTTCGACGACTGCTTGCAAAATTTCCTGTGAATCAATGTCGAGATGGTTAGTCGGTTCGTCCAATAATAAGAGATTTGCGCCACCGAGAGCCAGTTGTGCTAAAGCTACCCGTCCACGCTCACCACCGGAGAGCGATGCAATGTCACGGAAAACATCTTCGCCGGAAAAAAGATATGCACCGAGGAAATTGCGTGCTTCAGCAATGCCCATGCTGCCTGTTTCCATAATCACGTCGATGACACTTTTGCGCGGGTCAAGTTTTTCATGTGCCTGTGCGAAGTAACCGATTTGCACCTGAGCGCCCAATTTACTCGCACCATCCAGAGGCTCTAATTCTCCGATGAGCGTTTTGAGCAAAGTCGATTTTCCTGCGCCATTGGGTCCGATGATGGCGGCTGTTTCACCACGATAGAGCAGGAGTTCATTAATCGTGAAGAGGGGTTCATCGTAGCCGACAGTTAATCCGTTGGTCTTAATCACCTCATCCCCCGAACGAATATCTGTTGAGAGATTGAGATTCATCGTATTGCGGTCACGGGGTCCAGCGTCGATGATTTTGCCGCGTTTCTGCATGGTCTGGAGTTTCTTGAGGCGACCTTTTGCCTGTGCTGTCCAGCGACTGCCCATGTGTTTGCGGATGTAATCCATCTCTTTGGCGATAAATTCTTGCTGTTTTTCATATTCTTTCTGGAGACGTTCACGGCGTTCGTCGCGCTGTTGCATGTAATGACTATAATTGCCGCGATAGACTTCGATGCGATGCCATTCCATCTCCCAGACCTGATTGGCATAGTTATCAATGAAGCGTCTATCGTGACTGATCGCCAGCACTGCGCCATTAAATCCCTTGAGAAAGCCTTCCAGCCATTCAACCGCATAAATATCAAGGTGATTCGTCGGTTCATCGAGAATTAGCAAATCGGGTTCTTCCAGCAACAATCGTGCCAGCATTGCGCGTGTTTTCTGTCCACCGGAGAGTTGTTGCAGCGGAGTATCATAATCGTCTTTGTCGAATCCCACACCGGATAAAACCATGCGTGCGCGGGTGTCATAATCATAGCCGCCGAGATGCTCAAATTCAGTTTGTAGCTTGCCATAGGCTTCGACGGCTTCGTCACTGTCGCCCATTTTCATTGCCAGTTCACCGAGTTCGGCTTCCATTTTTTTGAGATCGGTGAAGGCAGTCATCACTTCTTCCCACAGGCTATGATTGCCAACTAATTCGGGGCGTTGGGGCAGATAGGCAATCCGCGAATCTTTTGCTGTGTAGACATTGCCTTCGGTTGGTAATTCTTCCCCGATGAAGACTTTAATCAGTGTGGTTTTGCCTGCGCCATTGGGTCCGACGACAGCGACACGTGCATCGGGGGGAATCTCAACATTGACGTTGCTAAAAATTTCATCTGCGCCATAAAATTTGCTCAGGTTATTGGCTTTGAGTACGGACATGCGTTTGATTGCCTGTGTTTTTCTGTGGACGATACGAAGGGCTATTATAGTCGGGTATTCTATGAAAAGTAATGAGAAATGCATTTCCTACTAAAGAAGCCAGTGATTATTTCTTTTTAGATTATAATAGTAATTATATTTTCGTAACATAAATGAATGTTTCAAATTGAAAACAGTGCTATAATTTATGTATACTGCTAACATTGTCCTATCATAAGTCAGTCTGTAGTTGAGCAGTAGGTCAGTTTCAATTATTAGTGGAAAATGTGAAATTATTGAGTTTGTAGTATACTATGGGTGTCCAGGGTAGATTTAACGAATGAGTCACAGCAAACTAATCAAAATCTAAAATACTGAAACAAAACTTGGTTGACATTTATTGAGGTTAGCCCGGTCAGGAAAAGAGCATTATGCCGTCATCTGTTAAAATGAGGACACTGCTGGAAACAGGCGTGCATTTCGGACACCGCACCAACCGCTGGAATCCGAAAATGGATGAATTCATC
>ENA-OWNT01001833-OWNT01001833.1-seawater-metagenome-genome-assembly--contig:-NODE-1833-length-24365-cov-4.340250_pt1 | contig 24365 bp, 16 predicted proteins | sample MGYA00238136_ERZ651165 | MGnify/ENA primary metagenome ERZ651165 (study PRJEB26861, sample SAMN08777766) | seawater metagenome | isolation source: coastal seawater | place: USA: Florida | collected...
TGGCCGCAACGCCGCAACAACAACAACGACGACGACGACCACGACGACGACGACGCAACGACGCTGCAATGCTTCAACGCTTCAACTCGACGACACACAAGGGCGTGATTGCGGAACGCTGTTACGACAGCAACTTCTGCTTCTGTCGTGGAGGGTGCGAGACTTCTTGCTTCTTGGTGGCATGGCTTTAGAGTGTCGTGGTTTCTGAGCTGTGACGCGAGGCAGATCGTCGTTCGTTGACGACAGAAGTGATGCGTTTGCACCATCAAATTGGACGTGTGCTTGTTAGGTCACTGTGAATGAAACATGGCAGAAGTGACGGAAATGCAGAGTCTGTAGACACAACAATGGATATGGTAATGTTGCACGCAACAGGAACGGCAGTTGCATGAGATGCAATAGCGATGCTCTTCAAAGCAACTCGTTCGTCGGTTGTAACTTTTTCCTTGCCACAGAACACATCGACAAATCCGCCGCTCTCCTTTTTGTTCTCATTCACCACACAACAAACTTGGCAGCACGGTACATTGGCCATATGTGATCCGTAGTTATCGCCCCATTGTGATCATGTTTGACTCCGAACACCCGGACCGCGATCTTTTGGTTTTTCTGAACTTCACGGGCGTCATCCTAGTTGCTCTTGTCATCGCTCAACACTTCTGGTTTGCAAAACCAGAAAAATCTGACCCTGCAAAGCGCAGTGGAAACCTGAAGGCAAAGAGAAAGTAGCGATCAATGGCACTCATTTGTCAGTGTCAATGCTTCACAACACATCTACGAAAGTGCATGTGGATCGTATAATAAGGAATTTATAAAAAATACAACGGCAACAAGTCGCTTGAGTGCGGTGACAACACTAGTTCGGTTTGCTGGGATCCGGCGTTTGGTCTTTCACGCTTGCAAATCGCCGCAAGGAGTCCACTAAATATTGTGCCTGTTCATATGGTGATGTCCATTACCCCAGTACCAATGCGCGTCACCACAAGTGCAATGAAATGGGTACAATACCTTCAATTTCTCAGCAATACATCTCACATGTACGACTTGGAATTGACCATGGGCCACCAGATCTTTCACGAATTTTTGAGCGCCCCAGCGAACGGCCCGCACCAGCGGCAAGTGGAGTTCTTCGTTCAATGGCGCAGTTGCAAAAGAAAAGGCTGGTGAAGGGATTGGAGCTACCTCTGGAAACCAAATTAAATTGCCCACTAAATGGACTGCTTGCCGCGCACTTGGACGTCTGGACGGGTCTGGGCGAAGAAAGAGACCTATGGTTGACACAGCCAGTTGTCAAAACCACACCTGGTTGTCGGCATAATATCGACTCGCTTACCAGCCAACTTGTCCATTCGGGGGTATCGACTTGGCAACAATGGGGGTCTTGGAGGCACAGGATTTGGTCCTCCTGGCCGTGGTGTTGTTCGGTCCATACCGTTCGCCAATTTGAACGGATGTGGTTGCCGAAGCATTTGGTACAGGAGGCAGCCTAATGCCCAAATATCCGCCTAAGATAACAATGAACGCCCAAACGGCGAGTCAAACCACATTCAACACGACAAAATCGCGCGTAGAAAGGAACAACTGACTTTTGCAAAGAGATCAAATCGAGCTTGACGACTTTCAGCGTCAAGGCTTCCTCTGCGGTTCGGGGATGGCTCGTCTGAGGCCGAAGCTAACACCGCAAGCACCTCAGGCGCCATGTTCATTGCGTTGCCTCCTGCTCGATCTCCCTCCCCTGTTGTTTATACAGTGTTGAGTTCATTAGTTGCTGCGCCGCACGACAAAATTCACCAACAGTGTCTATGCGTACCGTCAACGAGAGCTTCACCGAAGTCAATCAATCGAAGCTCAAGATCGCTGCTGGACTTAACCATGATATTGTCCAACTTCAAATCGCGATGAACAATGTGGCGCTCCTCTAGCACTGCCAGTGCGTGCAAAATCTGAGCAGATAATGGGAGGACAGGTGAGATGACATCACTGGTCAACCCAGTGCGTGGGCGTGAGCAAGTGATGTACCTGTAACACGCAAAGCAGAAGCGTTTGCTCGCCCGGACACCGTCCATGTGCGGCGTAAAATTCCTCGAGGTAAGTCTGCAAATGCCATCACAGCATGATGTCACGAGCTCTGTTTGAGGAGTCAGCGCAACATATGGGCACACCTCTAAAGACTGCTTGCAGTACTCCATTATGATATACTCGGTCTTGCCCCGGCCGAGAGATTTTTCCACTTCAGTTGCATTGATTGTGGGGGCATGCAGATGTGTATAGCACTTGACCACATGACTCAATGCTTCGTCACTTGAACGCAGCGATGCAGGTACGCGGAAGTCCATTAAAAATTTCTCGCGCTGGTGTTTGATCGCCTATTCACACAAAGTAGGGAGAGCAATTGTGAGTGGGAAAAAATCGTGTGCATTCGTCAATGTGGTCGGATTCACCTGCTGGTCGGACTTCGCTGCATAGTCAAACAATTTTTTCATTGCAAAAACACGACCGGCTACATCTTTGGAACACGTGACTTGGTAGATTTCTCCCGAACAGCCGCGGCCAATTTTGGGACCGACTTTTACGTCAGAGAATTGACAGGTCTTAAACATTTCCAATGACAAATTGTCATATAGTCGGCAACTGTCATCGAGCTCCCTGCATGAACGAGATTGCAAATGAACACGCTTGTATTTTTTCAGCTGAGCACAAATGATAGTGACATGTACCGCAAAAAGCGCGTAAGTTGATGTTCAGCTTCACGGGCATCCTGTTCCGCGGCCGCAGGTATTTCTGGAACCAAAAGTTCAATTTCAGCCTTGTCGTCATAGAGTGACACTGCACCGTAGAGGACTTGAGTTTGGTCGGGGAGATTCGAATACGCCACACCTACATGAATGACAAGGATAGCATTTGAAGAACAATGGCAAGCAGTTACGTGAAAGCTGCAGCCCATCGTACCAAGACGTTGTCCATTAACAATATACGACAGCGTCCGTTGCTTGCGATCAGCCTCCACCGTGACTACAGAGCCGGGGTCAATTCGTTTGTTGTAGTAATCCGTTTTTGCCGGACCGTTGTGGCCGACCATGCCGCTGTATTGAAACAGGCCCCAACCTTCCTTCGTCTGATTGACAAAAGAATGTTTGTCCACGAAAGCGGTACATACTCCAATGGTTGCCTTCGAGCCTGCGACGATTCTAAACGTCCAACGTTGCAGACCTGGCCGCCAGTCACCATCAGCATCAAAGTCCCCAGCACATTGTGGACCACCATTGTTCATCCCTGCTTGTAAAAGTGGCCGAATCAACATCAGGCCCTCACGCCAAGAGGGTTTGAGCCCAATGGGCACCTGTTTTCGCCATCGAAGACGAGTGCCATTTCTGCCGTGATGGCCGTCCTTACAGTCTACCACAGAGGGCACTGACTCCGTCACGAATGGCAATTGCACTATCGACGGGTTCTTCCAATACAGGGCCACTGACGTCACCGACGGCACACTGCCTGGGCCAACAGCAGCCGCAGGACGCGATTGTGTATGTGATTCTACTTTGACAAGTCGTACTTTGTCTCCCGGGTCCCGTAGGGACACGGCAGCATGAAACTTGCCGGAGGGCAAATCGGCGAACGCGGGACCAAGTGATTCGTCGTTCAGGAGAAACGAAAGAGTTCTAGAAGAGCAATCTATGTGAACAGAAATACGGTCGAACTGACCGTAAGTTCTCCCGTACTGTGTAGCTGCAGGACCACAATGACCGATGCACCCATTTCGCTGATAGAAGCCCCATCCCTTCTGCGTGTTGCTGTTGAGGAAATCACCGTCTCGATTTCGCTTCGCAGCCTCTTCGGTCAAGATACCGATCGTGATATGCGTGGAATTCGGGGACGCGATCTCAAAATGCCACGTCGCAGATCCGGATGATATCCCAAATTCTGACAACGCCGTTTTCCTCGACCATCCTGGTTTTGTAGCGATGCATTCAGCGACGGTATTGTCGTTACCTGACAACCGGATATCACCGCCATGCAGCGACAGGGAAAATCCCGGCAAGCCAGAAGATGCATTGCGTCCTTTTCGTGGCGGAGGACGGGCTGTGGGGGCACGCGGTAATGTGCGAGGAACACGTGGCTTTGACGTTGAGCCCAGCGGCGATGTTGCTATGACTGGAGGAACGTCAATCCATTGCAAGCCGCTGTACTCCACAACGTCACCTGCTCCTACCAGGCTGACAGCTCCATGGAATGGGTGCCGACAAGGCACTTTTGAAAAAGCAATTCCACACGATTCTCCGTTCACGAAAAACGTAATTGTTGCAGCTTCACAATTCACTTCAACGGCGACTTCATCCCCTTCTTTTATAGTTTTCTGAGCGAGCGTAAGGTATGGTGCGTTAGCCGGGCCTGAGTGCCCGAGTTGTCCAGACGACACGCACAACCCCCAGCCATGCTCGGTTTCGTTGACGCACGTTGACCACGAGATTGCTGGATTACATACACCAATTGTGCTGCGAAGGCCTTTCTTTACAACGAAGCAAAATCGAGCAGTACCGGCTGACACGGCGTCTTTCGTCATCACAAGTCCCTCTTGCTCCCCGTCAGCGTTCTTGACCGCCAAAGCACCATCTTTCTGAGAACCAGGAATGACAGAGACCGCCGACCCGAGACGGAGAAGCGCCAGCATTCTGGTGAGACACGGCCTACGTCTAGCTCATGCACGCACTAGCGATGGCTGAACGCCATTGGATGGGAAGGCCTGCTCGGTATTAAGATTTCCAACGCAATTCAATCAAATAACAAGAATGAAGCAAAACTTCGCTCGCCCGCTCTTGCTCCAATGCAAAGCGTCGTACTGCACTAGCATTATCGCTATTCATTCTTCGTACTTTGGAAACACTGCAAGGACTCACGACGACCAGCAATGCAAGCAAGCGTGTGACAAACGCGCGCGGGCAGTGGTCGGGGCGAAAGCTTGCAAGCTGTCGACACTTCCTACCACAACGCTGATTGTGTGTTGGGTTTTCAATGACGACGGCGCCGACTCAGCTCAGCTGACGCATTGCTCTTCCGACTTGACCTCGCCTCCTCACAACAACCTGACACCTTGCCCCGAACATGGAACATACAACACACGCTATAAACCTCCCTGATCACGCTCGTACCTCGCCATTCGTCACTTATACTCGCTTGCTACTCACTGACTTCACGGAACAGCAAAGTCGTTCGTCAGCGAAGTTCCTTCGTCATCGAACATCGAACAACGAACATCGAACATCGAACGTCGAACATCGAACATCGAACATCGAACATCGAAGCCGTCGTCCGGACTCACTCACTCACTCACTCACTCACGCAGAGTCACTCCCCTCCACTCGGCTCACTGTGCGAGAAGCCACTGAGAACCGAACGCGAGACGTGAGGGCAACCTGTACGAAACTGGCGTTGTCACCAACACCAACAATCTATCTAACTCCGGAGCTATGCCTTGATCCGACACGGTGCTGTTGGTGTTGGTGTTGTGTAATTGAATGAATGTGGAATGTATCTACCACACTGTGTCGTGTCGTGTCGTGTCGTGTTTCTTTTCTTTTCTTTTCTCTTTTTGCTTTAATTGTGGCGCGGAAACAATTGATTGACCGCTCTTCTGCGAGCGTTTTTGTGTGCAATGAATGTCTACGTCGAAGCCCGAACCCTAGTTTGCGGACGAGAGTGAGATTGTAGAAAAACTAACACCAAGTTACTCTCAAAGCTAAGTAAGATACGTGCGTAACGCCACGTGCCATAACACATTGTTTCGTAAATGAATACCCCTTGGTCACTCCAGTATGTAAATCTCAACTGGGTAAATTTGAGTCTGTGTGAAAGCAATCACAGAAACACAGAACAAATTCAACGTTTCAATGCAACATCGTGTAAATATATAAAGGTTACGTGTCCGTCTGACAAACGGCTCGGCTCAGCTTCAATGCCAAGAAGAGTTCGTTGTCGGGGAAGACGGTTCTACAATACTGGGATCTACCATCTCCAAAATTGTCGCTGCCAAAGATACGATACCACACAGGGCACCGAAAATGGCCAGAGTCAAACCCATGCATCCCTGAACGCACCACCTCGACGAGTCCGATGTGTTTGTTGTTTCGTCCTTGTCTGTGAGAGCAATGTAGTCATCTGTGGCGGCATCAGCCATTTCTGTGTCAACAGTGACATATCTGGCCTTCGGGTTCGCAGAATTCGAAGTACTTGGCAAAGTTGGGACAATCTTCATAGTCTTGTAGTAAAACATCCCCGGCATAACGAAGCAAACTGCAGTGCCGCCAATGCACCCCAGAAATTGAAACGCCAGTGCAAGGTCGTCAAGCACAATGGCAAGCGCTGTGCAACTTGCAATCAGAGCAAAACATTCCAGCACGTGCAAGAAGGGATTCAGTTTCTTGTTTTGGCACACACTGGAATTGAGGACTTGTCTCAGCGGCAGCAGTACCAACGGAAGCTTGAGAACAACTGTGAGGACGACCAACATGGAGCCGACCTCAATCAGCAGATCGGTAAGAGGGAAAGCGTTCAGTATGTTGCCGAACGACCCAGTGCTGGATCCGAACAAAAAGTAGCCAGCAAAACCCACTGCCATGTACAACAGCCCAACAACCAGGACACTGATGCATATGCCACAATCGGACAGACTGAAGCGCATCAAGGCCTTTGCCCGTGCTCTCCCACTCTGGCCGGCGTCATCGCTCTTCGCCCCAATTGCTTCACGGGTTTCTTTCTGCAGCTCAATTACGTTGAACTGGGAACAGAAAGCAACGGACTGCAAGGGGAATGCGATCGTAAACCCAATGACATCGGTTGGAAAGTTCTCCACTCCACCATAATTTGTGCCGTCCAGTCCGCCTTGAATCGAGCGTATAATGATGAAGACGCAGACGACGACGACTGCCACGACAGCACCCATGCTGGAGAACTGTAAAGGTTTCAGCGAGTGCAGAAGAGACAGAACGAAGGGCACAATCGCGAGAAAAATAGTACACATCGGTTTGCTACCCAAAAAGACAGCCGTTTCGGAAGCCGTTGCATTCAGACACACATCGGAGGTCTCGTTGTAGGTGCCATTCAAAAGTTGTCGGCACACAACGGGAGTCGATAGGTCGCCCACGACGATGAAGTAGGCTGTAGTGGCACCAAAAAGAAGAACCAACAGTGATATGCGAACTGCACTCTTGCCCGCGCATCCATATACCCTTTCACCGACGTCTTCGAAGCTGTCAACTTTCAAGATGCGCGCAGATCGTGCCAAAAATATCATGCTAAAGCACGAGCAAATGGCAAATACTACAAGACAAATGGTACCGGAAACTGCACCAGCAAAATAAAGGGCGTTGGGCAGCGACAGTACTCCGGCCCCCATGGCCGACGCGCTCAGGTTGAAAACCATAGAGCTCATGCTTGCGGCGCGCTTTCCACAGGATATCGTTGATTTGCGCTGTGACATATTGAATAGTGGCGACTCGGCCGTTCAAACCGAGTGAGCGCTTGCTGTACTGAAATCAAACTGGGTTCTCCGAAGTGGAGCAAGATTGACCAAAATATGGAGTCTGACACATTGTTGAAGAGAAAATTCTGTGCTTCGTTTCCGTTGGTTAATTGCGAGTTCCTTCAATGCGGTTTTTGGTTTTAGGTGTATGTGGGAAACCGAGAGTCCAACAAAGCAGGGGTGGGGTGGTTGGTGGGGGAGGGGGGGGATCAGTCGCCAAGCAGCGTACGGAAGTCGACTGAGCGTGGATGGCCGCAGTTTATCGTTTGTGTGCGAATGTGTGGTGGCAAGCCATGTCCTCCTCGACACTGTCGAAACATGTGTTGGCATGGGCAGTGCTGTGCCTATAACACACTGCAACTTTGTTAACTGACAGAGAGCAGGCCAGAGATTGCGTGTTGGCGTCATGCAGGGCTCCCACACGCGTATCGTGTCACTCCACCTAACATCTGCGCCACGCAAATGCAACACTTGCCCATCTCATCGCTCCACGGCACGTGTGTATCATGTCAAGAGGCACGACTTCAATTCACCGAGCACGTTCCCCCGCCGTAACACTTAGCGTAAATCTCCTGCAGCGGGGTTTGAAAACAAGACAAGCATTGTGCAATCGTGTCGCTGCTCCCCCGCAATTCAACTCACCTCAATGTCCCGTTGCATGCAAGGGCCGTCGATTTGGCTGCCACGGGCTGCTGCCCCTTGCCTGACGCTGAGCACTGCAGGCCAGAGGTAGCGACAACAACCAGCAGACTCGCGAGCAACTGACAGTAAAGACAACAAGGTAGACAGAGACAGCGAGTGGCGACACACAAACACAAAAAAACAAGACACGAACGCCAACGTCCGTTGGCCACAAGTCACAAGGCCTGCTCTGCTTCAAGCTGCGAGCAAGCGTCCAACACAATGCACCACAACGCCGCTGGTCGCGGGCGGGGCGGGCGGGGGCGGAGGCTGGATCAACAACCATCATCACTCAGCAAGAAGAAGTCTGCAGCGTTCGCTTCTCTCTCTCTCTCTCTGTCAGTCAGTGACAGACACCACAACACCAACAGGCAAAGTAACTGACCAAAATTCAAAATTCACCGAGTGACAGTGAGTGAGTTGTGTTATTTATGGTTGTTAGTTATGATGTTACTTACGATTGTGTGTCAGCAAGAGAATTGACAGATTGACTGACTGACTGACAGTGAACGAAGAGTGACAGATCACAGAGAAACTGTGAAACTGTGACGCACTGTTCACACGCACTGTTCACGCGCTGTTCACTCACTCACTGCACTCGTGCACTATTTCACTATGAGCAATGAGTAATTTCACCATTTTATTACAGCTTTATTTGGTGGGATAGCTATCACATTTTGTGTACTGTATATTATTTTGTAAATTTCCTCAACTTCTCCAATCCCCAAATTGCTGAAGCCTCATCAATACCAAAAACTTTCGCACTGAAAGTACACTAAGAATTACGAGAACTATACGGGAACGTACTTTTGGTACAACACACAATAACAGTGAGCGACTGAGTGTAGTGTTAATATACGACATGTGTAGTCCACTGCATCAGGATACAGCTGGATGGCGCAGGGGAAGCGTGCTGGGCTCATAACCCAGAGGTCGGTGGATCGAAACCACCTCTAGCTATGAATATCAATTCTTTTTGCGTTTTTTTTTTTAGCACCGCGTTGCCGCGTTGTGGTTTTGTGCGCGCTTTGTGCCATACATGCTGTCCATGCTGCATGTACCCGGGTATTCGTTCCTGTGTTTACGTTCACTTACTATCATAGGGTCTCCTGGCCTTGTGTGCTTTCTTTGCGGGTGCGACCTTGTTGTTTCGATTGCTTGGCGATCACTCACATCCGTGGTTGCAGTGCCGGGGGTGAATTGATTTGTCTTCTCGGTATTTATTTTCTTGATCCAACGGAAGACAAACGAGGTGGGCACGTAGTTTGGAGGTGGTAGGCATAGTAGATTCATGAGATTCGAGAATTCGGTTTATTTTAAAAATTGATACGTCCTCAATTCGTACGGATTTACGTTGATTTGGGGCAAAAAAAAAGAACTGGCCATGGGCGGACTCGAACCGCCTCACGAGGATCTTCAGTCAACTGTGCTCACCCTTACACCACATGGCCTGGAGCCCGTACCGGGAATTGAACCCGGATCATCGCGCAGACAACGCGTTGTACTGACCATTGTACTATACGAGCATTTGAGAGTGCTGTGAAGCTTGCTCTCAATTACGACGCTGCGGCCGTCCTTCTTAATGCGGAAAATCCAAGCATCAGTGACTTGTGTAGAGTAACATCGCGAGACAAAACACAGCAAAAAGAGAAGCCCGAACGTTGCAAAAGAAAGGCCCACTTTGTAGCTAGAGGTGGTTTCGATCCACCGACCTCTGGGTTATGAGCCCAGCACGCTTCCCCTGCGCCATCCAGCTTTGTTTGGACCTTGGAGGTAGTGTTCGACGATGCTTCTTAATCAAGCGTGGAAAACTGTCACTCCGGCGGCAGCAGTGTCACTTGCGCTTTTTAGAAGAGACTGTGTGCTTTGTGTCAACATGCCATGGCCCCGCCCCGCCCCGCCCGGACGGAAGCCCGCGTTGGCACGGAACCGACTCGACAGGATGCCAGTGACACGACAGTTGGCCATAGCATGTCACTAAGGGTCGTGGTGTCGTGTCTTCGACAGCGCAGCTGACCCTTTGTTGACACAACCGCAGCTGACAGCGACTGACAGAGTGAGTGAGTGAGTGAGTGAGTGAGTGGCAGTGGGAGTGAGTGAGTGAGTGGGAGTGGGAGTGGGAGTGAGTGAGTGAGTGAGCGCGCGGTTCTGTTACTGCACCACCTTCCTCCCCACGGCCTCAGTGAGTGAGTGGGTGACAGTGAGTGAGTGAGTGACAGTGAGTGACAGTGAGTGGCAGTGAGTGAGTGGGTGTGATCTCATTGTTTATCAAATGACCTTCATCATTTGTTTACAGTTGTGGTGTTTCCATGCATGTTGAACAATCGTCTTCTTCTTCACAGTCACTGTTCCCCGGTCACAAGTCACATGCAACTGCCAAAGAAGGTGATGCATTCATCGTCGCATCGTTGCATGGTGCAATAATGTGGAGAAAGCGGGCCCATTGGGCTGCTGTTGGGCTGTTCACAGGTAGTTGTGACATGTACTGGTCTGGCTTGCTCTACAAGAATGCCACAGAAGGAGGAAGTCGACAGCGCGACCAACGCAAGGCAAAAAATCGAAGGTCTCAGAGCTGGAGGTGGTTTCGATCCACCGACCTCTGTGTCATGAGCACAGCACGCTTCCACTGCGCCACCCAGCTTCGGTAGCGACCTTCCGATAGAACCATACGAGAATGCTTCTAATCCTTGAGACAGCCATCGCAACGTTGGTGTCACTCGAAGTGGTGCCACACTCTGAGACAGCTTGAAAAACAAAAAAGAATTGGCCATGGGCGGACTCGAACCGCCTCACGAGGATCTTCAGTCAACTGTGCTCACCCTTACACCACATGGCCTGGAGCCCGTACCGGGAATTGAACCCGGATCATCGCGCAGACAACGCGTTGTACTGACCATTGTACTATACGAGCATTTGAGAGTGCTGTCAAGCCCTGCCCTCAATTACTACGCAACGAAGGTCCTTCTAAGTGCGGAAACAATTGCGCTAGGCCGGCATTGAGTTCAAGTTATCAAGGTGGAAATAAAGGTGGCTCCCTGAGTACTCGCGCACAGGTGCAGCGGCCCGACATCGTTTCATTGAGGCTGCCAATTCTTTCGACGTAGCTCAAGGACGCAACGAACACGATACAATTGATCACCTGTTCATGTGAATGCATTTTGAAAACAAAGCAATGAAAAATAAGATTGGGTGATTGAGTGGTTACATTCGTTCTGCATATAAATTATCGTTGGCCATAAAATCGAAAATAGCAACTTTAGAAAGAGCCACCATCATCATCACTTTCGTCAATGATTTCGTCGGATTGCTGTTTGAATAATGCGTCACGAATCACATACACAAAACATTAGTACCGAGCGATGCAAGAGAAACTTTTAATAAGAACTTGTTCTCACCTCATCGTTTTCGCCACTCATTTCGCCGTCGGATTGGACACTTCCTTCCTCTTCTGCGCTACTGCCACCGTCACTCTCATCTTCGCCAGAGGATGCATACTGATTGTTGAACCAATTGGGGAGGTTCAACTTTGACACGAGTGAATCGGGGTCCTCCTCCTTCGCCTTTTTCTACGGTGCACATAAGAGGTAAACATTGGCCAGCAACGAAAGCACACTGATGACCGAAAGCGTACCACTCCCTCTCGCATTTGCTTTTTCAAAAGCTCCATCGGATGTAGTTTGTAATACTCTTCCTCCAACGCTCTGGCTTCTTCACGCTTGAGAGCCTCCAAGAATAGCAGCAGCTCTTCCCGGCGATCACCAGCAATTTCACGCGCCACATATCCGCGCCAGAAACGCTGTATATTGATACACGCCGCGCGCTCCAGTGCTTGTTGTGCCACCTTGCAGGACAAAAAAGGGCACCTCGATGTTAGAGGACGCAGAGTGTGGCACAAATAGTCACAGATTTCGCGTACCTCGGCTGCACGCTCGATAGCGTACGCTTTTGAAACTTTTCTGTCCATGTAGCCACGGTAACCTGCCTGGATACGGAGCACAGCATCCAACTGCTTTTGACGAAGACGAGCCGCTTCTCGCATTTTCTTGAGTCTTTTTTCTCTTTCGGCGACCGCTCGAGCTTCCTTGCGCTGTTTTCGTTCACAGGCATTTACTCGACATCAGATCACGCTTCGATGACACTGCAGAACATTAGAGCCACATACCCGTGTCCCTTCTTTGGCGTAAGCGTCGGCATGAGCAGCAAGGCGTTGCCGTTTCGCGATGTTGTCTTTTTGTTGCTTTTCTCGTTTCTGTTCTTCAGTATCTTTGTTGCGGTCAAGCTTTTTATTCTTGGACTTACTGCCTTTGAGGGGATCAGAAACGCCGCCCCATGTGTTCTGTTCGCGTTTAAGCATTGACGATGACTACAACAACAAAAAACACAGACCAGTGAACAATGATCGTTACACATTTCGAGAGAACATATGGTAGGACGACCCCAAACCTGGAAAAACATCAGTGTGATCACAAACAGCCCAAACTTTATGTTTCGCTCTGTTTCGTTGAGTACATGCTCGGTGTCGGATCCAACTCGAATAGCTTTCCGCAACGCAACCTCGTGGTTGACGCGTCGTGGGATTGGTGCCTGCTTGTTCTTGAGCAGCCCACGTCGACGGTGAGCCTTTCGAAGCTCACGATTTCGAAATGGTTTCGTTGAATGAACACTTGGTGGATCGAAAGGAGTGATCTTGCCCTCCCTCTTGATGGACGGGACGAATCCCGCAACGGCGAAGTCCGACTCTCGCTCACCAAAGTACCACCCGTCGAGCATTGTGTCAAGGATTCTGTCTACAATTTCGAGAGCAACAGTCTTTGCCACAAGAGTCGCTGATTCGTGTTCAAGAGCGACAATTGCCTGAACGCAAACGAATGAAGAAACAGACCTTCAGACATTGAAGAATGAAGCATGAGGTAGATAGCAGGACTTGGTACGTACGCCTTCTCGACGTTGTAGTTGCGAGTACCCATGTAGTGCGGTAGTTTCGAAGAAGTCAGTTTCACTGCCATAGGCCAAATAGAGCTCGCGATCACAACCATGGAGCCGCAGTTCCATGCGTACTCGTTGGCATTCACGATAAAGCGTCTGTAACAGGTCTTCACGATAAAACCTGTTCGTCCCTCCGAGCTGTACACTCTCTGGGACGTTGGAGACGACATATTCTGCACTGGAGCATCTCACAAGCTCCAATTCCTCTTCAAGTTCAGTTAAACGTCCTTTGATTTGCTCATAATCGAGGTAGGGCTTGTACGGTGGTAAAACTGTTGTATCAACAGAAGAGTTGTTGGTTGCTTTGTCCGGGACTGCAGTTTTTCGTGCATCTGGCGCTCCGTCAATCGGATCTTTGAGATCTGCATCCTTCACAGGTACAAACACGTCCTTGGCTTCGTCATCACCTTCACCCGCACGTTTTTCATGCTCATCCATCACTTTTTGAACTGCGGCCTGCAAGTGCTTTCAAGTTAGGACAGTATTGGAGTGTCAAGCAGGTAATGTCAATGTACCTTAGCCAGCTTTCTTCTGCGATCTTTGATGTTGACTCGTCCAACGCCCGAGAAATGTGTTACTCGAGACAGGCTCTCGTCAACAATTAGTGCTTGAACCTCCTCTTTCTCTGTCCGCATGTCAGCAACTGCTCGTTCTCTTTCCCGGATTTGACCGATCAAAAGCTGATGCACACACCGTGAACAAATACTATTAGCACAAACCAGGCCACGAAGACCAACAACGACACCATTGTCAACCTGATCAAGGGCGATTCCCAGCTGTTGACGCAGCACCAAAGTTGGGAATCGTTGCTTCGAGCCGTGAAGCACGGAGGAGTCGATGTCATCTTTGGAACAAAGTCTGGCACGATCCAAGTCGCGCATGAGTTCTCGAGCTCGTGCGTCCACATCGACGGCAGTTTTTGGTTCTACAATGTTATCGACGTTCAAGCGCAACATGTCGTGAATAAATCAATTTGACCACGCAACAACACCAACAGAGAACCTACCATCCGTCCGCTGCCTGTTGCGCTGCTCTTTGCGCTCAGCGGCTTTCTTTTTCCAAAGCAAACCAAACTTCCGAGCGCCAAGAACTTTAGACTGCATTTTGGTGGCCGGCAATCTGTCATGGAATTCCAGAAGGAGATTTTTGTCGTACAACTCTTGATCCGACAAGTCGCGTTCTGGTCGCTCCAGCAACATTTCGAGATCTTGTTGGGAATACGGGGGCAAGTTTGCCAGACCGAGCATGCTCGAGGCATCAAGGTCCTGATTTTTCTCAGGGCGCAGAATGTAATCCAATTTTCTCCACTCCCTCTCTGTGGCAGTCCATTGCTCTTGGGCTTTTTCCCTAGTGACGTGAGCTGGTGTTTTGAGATACGGCATCGTTGACAGGAGCGCACTCTTCGCCCACTCTGGCGCATTGATGCGATTGATGGTCCGATAATCTCGCGCTTCACCGACCAAAGTTGGAAGGGCGATCCCACATATTGAAGCTGTGACCGGCGGAATGGATTTTCGAATTGCGAGTAGCTCACGCTCGAGTCGCAGTAAGTCGGCCTCAAACCGCCGTTGTGTTCCGAGCAACTCGGCAAGTGGAGTTCGGATCGATTCCACTTCCTGAAGCCTGAGCTTCACTACATCGGATGTAATTCCGAGCTCACGATCCAACGCAGCAATTGTTGCTTCCAGCTTTCTCCGTTCTGCATTGTTCATCAAGTATTGTGCTTCCGGGTGCGTCAGTTGAGCATTGAATTTGACTCGGTGTTTGTTCAACTTGTCATACTTGGCCTCGGCTTGTCGCAGCAAAGCGGACGCTAATTTGAGTTTGCGTTGCCCAATTCGAATGGTCATCTTTACTTCCTTGATTTGGCTTTTCACTTTCTTAATCCGTAGCGCGTGATCTGACGATCGAACCACCGTTTCAATTGCGTCTTTGACTGGTTGAAGAATTTCATAGTCGACATTGACACTGTAAACAGTCCGAGAGCATCCGACAATCACAAGCTCATACGTCCCGAATGCAACGGGTGCAACTTGAGGTTGATGGATGATGCAAATCCGGCCAAATTGAGTAGGTGTGCACAAAGACAGCAGATCAACCGGACAATGGCCACATGGAATGGCACCACCACTTTCGGGTTTATAAAACAGTGCAGCAGTGATGCGACCGAGAGTGTACCCCCTGACATCGAACACTCCTTTGAAAATGATATTGACCCGAACGTTGAAGGGCAGCTTTTGCTCGCTCGTCGGTATCTCAAACTCGTGGACATGTCGCTCGCGCATCATCAATTCATTTTCTGATGACTGCAGCAAAGTATCTTTTGTGCCAGTGTGCATTAAAACTGGTCCGACCTTCACCACGTCTTCAACCTGTGACAATCGCGTGACAATCTGCGTTGGGAACGGGGGCAGCGGTTCTTCACCTTCGACATCTCCGATCTCTGAATACTTGTACACGAGGTCCCATATTTTTTTTTCGGTGGCCGTCGTGAGCGCACCGCGCCATTTCGAAACTACTTGAATGATGTCTTCGCGTTCAAGATCAGGGTCAACGATGCATGGTTCACCCTCGTCGTAGGGGTAAAGTTGTGGTCGTAGCAATGTATCAAGACTAATCCATTCCTTTTCTTCATCAGATCTTTCCTCTGGAAGTTTCGCGCGGACACTTTGAGCTAAGAATTGACGATTGACCTTTCTTGAAGCACGGGTCAAGTCGACCTCACAGTCGGCTTTTTTGAGGTCTTCTTGTCCTCGTCCAAACTCGTACTTTTGAATCAGAACATGTGCGCGAACCTCATCAGCGGAGTATAAGTGTGGAGCAGCTAAATTGAGCTCCGGTGGAAGAGTTGCAATTCTGCGTACTGCTGCCTGCGTCACCGTGGTGTGATATGCTTCGTCAACATCCATGACTTCACGATCTTCTTCATTGACATGCAAGTACAGTTCTGGGTGTAATAATACATCCAATGCAACGAATTTTCGTTCTTCGGTTGATCGTTCATCCGCTGGTTTGACACGGCATTGCGCTGCTAAGTTTGTCAAACCTAATGATACATTCAACGCTTCATGGCGCTTTGCCATTTCTGCGGCGGCATCGCCTTGGCGACCAGCGAGCTCCGAGGCATCTTGCTGGGCAATTTGTTCTTTCACCTGCTCAGCCTTAGCTGCTTCGTAGGCAGCCTTGAGCTTCTTTGCTTCATCTTGAAAAGCAACCAGATTGTCTGCAAAATTCGTCAGTCGGTCGTCCACAGAAGATCGCTTTTCTTCACATTCTTCAAGATCACGCTCGTACTTTTGAATTGTCTGAGCAACGACGACCACTTCTTTTTTGCAAAACTTGACCAATTGTTTTTTTCGAATTCGCTGCGGAACACCATCTTGGTACACAACAGTATCAATCCATTCCTTTCGCCACATCGCACAGCGTTCCAACTCTTCGGTAAGTTTGAGATGCCTCTGACGTGTTTGCTTCAACAGCTTTTTTAGACGGAATGAACGTTCAGTCGAGTCCTCCGCATCACGGATAATTTGTGCTTTTGCACGATGCAGGGTGTCGTAGTCTTTTTGCAGTTTCTGAAGCAGCTGCTCCATAACACCGAACAAATTTCTCTGCACAATAATCACCTGCTGCACTACAGAGGTTAAGTAATCAGCTTCCTCACTGACTTGCCGAAGATGAGCTTGAATTTTCGCAAGCTTCGGGTTGAGCTCAACTTCTTTGACCTTCAAGTACGAAAGTTCGACATCAACTGCCTTCAATCGTTCACCATGCAGCCGCCCACTCTTCTTGTCTTTCACCGCGAGAACGCGGGCTCGAGTGACATCTTCTAACATTTTCTCCAACGACCGTTCCGTTTCACGCATCCTAGCTTGTTGCTCCACGATTGGAATTTGTTTGCGGAGAGCGCGTGCTTTTCGTTTCCTGACCAACGCCATATCATGTCGCAATCGTTTCCCTCCCTCGACAGTTTCGAATGGATCGTCAGATTCAAGGCCGTAACCAAGCTCTTGCCCCTCGAGATCGATGTCATGTAGCGCAAAACTTTTAACTTTCATTTCTCTCTTCCGCTTCTCCTTGCGGAGGCGGGCCGCTTCCCGTTTCTCAGCTGCTTCCAATTGCAGGCGCTCCATTTCTTTTCGCTTTTCGGTTTCTTCCTTCATTTTTTTCAATTTCTCCACTTCCTGCCGAGTAGCCTCAGCTTCTTCGGCCCATTTAGCCTCCGCTTTTTCTTTGTTTCTCACAGCTCGGCTAAGTTCATCTTCAACAGCCATCATCAGGCCTTCTTCGCGTTCCAAATCACGTTCGATATAGGCAGCTTGCTGTAGCTGCATTTCGAGGAGCGTTTCTGAAAACCCAGACTCAGTAGCTCGAATGGTCGGGTCCGTTTGCGACACGACGTCACTTTGGTTGGCATACTGTGGCGACAACGTGGCCGCGGGTGCGATTGCTGTTGCTGAAGCTGTGGCCGCCGCCAGCATTGCTTGTCGCTTGGCACGGAGAAAACGTGCTTTTGCGCCCGGTGTGCCATCGTCGACAAACCCATCCAGTAAACCAGGCGGAGGTTTGTCTTTGTGCATGGATGGCTTTCGGTTCAAGACAGCAGACGAAAGGAATTGCTGTAACAATTGCAGGAAGAAACTCGGGCGCTCCTGCGCAACGGAGTGCCCAGCCTTCAACCATGCTACATGTGCTCCAAACTCGCCTTTTCTGCCGCAACAGTCTTCTACAGTAGCGTCAAAGACACGTGTTCCGCCAAGTGCCTCGATCAGGTCGTTAGTTTGAGTCGCTGGGATGAATGAGTCTTCCGTTGACGTCACGATCAGGTGTTTCAATTTTGGCAAGTCGTCCACATTGTAACTGCGGCGGATATCATGGTTGCGCATCGCACCGCGCACGAGGAGTTCCACTCCCTCATCCAGTTCCGCATCATCAGTTACGCCACCAAGAGATTTGAAAAATGATGACAACGCTGAGGATTTCCCCTTACTGTCTAAATGTGCTTGGGAGAACAAAAGAGAGCAGAGATGTTGAACACGCTCTTGTCGAGAGGCAACCGTTGGCATTTTGAGAAGACGTTGCAACATTTGTCGTTGCTGCTTGCCGACATGCACGAATGGATTCACAAGAATGGTACCCTCAAGCGAGTACTGTAGTTGAGTCGACAACAGTTGAGGCGGTCGCAACCGCGGAGACGTCTTTGGCGTTGCTGTGTCAACGAATTCTGACATATTGGCGAGCAAATATGAAGCGACACTCGCTCCATTCCCAAAGCCGAGCACAAAAATTGGGGCCTCATCTAAATTGGGCGCTGACCATACTTTATTTCCGCCACTCTCTGTAAGGTGCCGCATCAACATTGCAGTGCACTTTGCAAGGTATTTGTTGTCCAATAATACACGTTTGTGAGAAGGCCGACACACTGTTCCCAGCTGCCCAGGAAAGTTGGCGACTACTATCGAACTTGCAGTGCACTGATTGGCGAGTGGTGCGACGAGAGACGACAAGCTCTCAAGGGACTGAAAAAAATCTCCTAAGACTACCATTCGAAACACGATGTCGCTGCGTCGCCGAAGTCCACGAATTTCGGCGGACTTTTGAAGCGCTTGGTGATGGGCATCCATCAAGTTTTTGGAATTCTGGTCATCAACCTTCACATCATCTGTGGTCGAAACGGGAACGACGTGGTATCCCATTGTGACGCCCTGCTCAACCTCAAACGTCAGAGTCTCCAACTCAGAAGCATGTAAAACCGGCTGACTTTTTTTGTCAGCGGCTGCGGCATCAGCCAATTCACGCTGATGTGCAGCATCGGCGTCATCATCGGCCTTTCGAATGGCCTTGCGCTCCATTTCGGCTAAAGTTTCATGCGTGGTGAGTCTTGCCCAAGGCGCTAGCTTCTCCTCCATCAATTTGGTCTGTTGTAAGTCGTTGTTATCCATGCTTCCAATGCCACCGGTGTCTAATCCTCGGAGACCAGCCCTGCGTTGCTTCGATGTTGGCTTATTGCCGTCAGCTGACTCTAAGCGGGCCTGCGACCGTATTTCTGCCAAAGATGACCCTCGGTGCATCTCTCTCGTGGAGGACCTCGTTGCGTCTTCAGTTTGGGGTGAAGGAGTGGCTGGGCTACTTTCAGTATTGGATAAAAATTTTGCGGACAAGCTGCCAGTGCCCCCTTCGCCACGCAATTTTGCCATTTTTGCCTCATGAGCAATGATGTTTTTGCGCGTTGACTTGATGAATTTTTTGAACTCTTTGAAGCCAATGAAGCCGTCATTGTTCAAACCAATTTTCCGCAGGAGCGACAACTGATGGACACTGTCAACTTCAATTCCCAATGGAACAAGATTTGCAATGAACTGGTCCCGCGACACTTGACCTTCCGCTTTGTTGTCAAAATACCGAAAAACTTGCTGCATCTTCATACCTCTCTTCTGAGCTACGGTTACTATATTGTTGATGGCTACAGTGATTTTGTACACTGCATCTTCCACCTCAGCTTGAGTGGCGAACGTTTCCTCTAGTGGTTGAGCTCGAAGTTCTGGCGAATGCAGAAAGTACAACTTTTCATCTCCTTCTGATATGATGAAAGAGCCAACTAATCGGTACACACGAATCAACTTGCGCAGCGGAAAAGACTTGCATGCTGCTTCAAGATGCAACGCCAACTTTTTGCAAAGCATGTCGAGAGCGGCATTGCGCCGAGCAGGTGGTCCACCCTTAACGGACAGGTTATCGTCCTGGTCGTCGGAGTGCACAGAATACAAACCCATGCTGGATACTTTTGGTGCAACGTATGACTGCAACCCGAATAGAGATGCTCGCCATTGACGATGCTTGGCTAGACGAGTGAACGCACTGTAGTCGACGTGCTCCGAAGTGCCATCTCGATACCAAGCGACGCAAAACTGACCACCGGCACTCTCAGGACGGAGCTGCAGGAAACGCTCGGTCACCAAGCGGAGCTTTTCATCCGCAGCACTGCGGGTTTCGCCTGCCTTGATTTTGAACTCGAATTCTTTTCGTTCAATTTTGCCTTGGGGATTGGTCCAAAGCCACATGTTGGGCTCCGCGCCTTTGAACAGGACAGTGTCGGGAATGTTCAAAATGCATGCTGGATTCACTGGACCACAGAACTCCCATAATCTCAAAAACAACCAATTCCATTTCTGAATTTCACCAGCGATCTTCACTTTGCGCTTCTTGGACTTGGACTTGGAGCTAGGCATGTTTGCAATTGGCTGCAGTTTCACAAGCAGGCGCTTAGTTTTGGATGAGCATGCTGATTAGCAGCTCCACCTGCCTCCCAAATGAGAGGCAGAAGACTTCACTCGCGTCAGCTACATGCGAGCGACGAGTGTAAACTACCCAACGATTTGCAGACACTGTGACGCAGAAATGCCACAATAACTGCTTCCGCAATGAAGGAGCACTGACTTCTCTCTGTCGATTAATCAAAGCGTCAACTTTAACACTGCGCATCCAGCTCCCACGACACCGGAGTGACACATCGTCAGCGCGAATCAGTCTTCCTGGTCATCAAAGTCGGCGATCACAGCGCTTTCTTCTACATTGCAGCCCGATCTACTTCGGTCACCATGGTCTTAGTTCTCCACCGTTCACCGTGTCCCTGGATTGTTCGGCTGTTGCCTTCTTGGCGAGTCCAGTTGTGGTGTCTCGTGCGCCATTCGAAAGTCAACCTCAACGACGGCATTCCAACAATGTGCGTACCCGGGAGCTGTGCGCAGGGTGCGACGAATTGTCCACGGGGACGTCCTGACAAACACTAAACGAGGCCGAACGAGCAAACAAGCGAGCGAAGCAACATCTGCAAGCAGCCAGCGATGTCGTCAGTCGGCGCGCTTTCAACTTGTAAACGTGCGTCAAACGTCGAACGTTGGTCGTCGTTCGTCGTTGGTCGTCGTCGAACTTCGTTCGTTCCAACTTCCAAACTTCCGAACTTCGAATGTCGTTTCCTGCATTGTCACCGAACGCACTCAATCATTCATCCATCCCCGCATCTACTCCCTATAATGCGATCTCACTCTCCGCGTAAACTACCCCAAACCTGCAACCGTTCCCTGTTATTCATACATACTCAATCATTCAAATAGATTCACTGTTATTCACACATAAAGTTAGTCATATGAATGGAAAAGTTGTCGTGACTGTCGTTCACTGTGCGGTGGGACACAGGCAATGATCGTCTGTTTCGCGACGGCTTCGTTACCGACTGACTGTCGTGGCAAAGCTGACTTACATGTGAAACCGAATCGAATGCATGATCTTCGTCAACGACGAAGACGGAGCCACGTGGTTCGATCAAATGCACGCGTGGACCACACACCACAAGTTGGTTCCCAATCTCACAAGACTGGACTTGTATTGCCTGCGAGAACACCATCTTTGCAGACAGAGCAAGCAGCAAAGAACAGGTTGCACTTCAGTCCAGACAGACATACGAACGTCAGTGCGGCGTAACAAGGCAAGGATGGCGCCAAGATAAATTTGCAGCAGTGCAGAAAAGCAATCGTTTTTTATATAAAGCAACAACAACACGTGGCCCGTGCAGCGACAGTTTACCAGAAGTCTAACGTTAATTAAAAATATCATACAATGCAACTGTGGGCGTCTATCCCAATCAGCGGACTAATTAATTCATTGGTTGGCGTTTCCCTGCAACATGTGGTCGCCTGCTATCTCTCGAGACGTGAACTATTTTATTCGCCAAAGAGGCGCTCAAGGTCCACCAGCAAGCTGTTGTTGCCGCTGCGCCTCAGCCTCCTCTTGCTGCTTCTTCTGGATGGGCAGGAAGAGCTTGAACTCCGGTGGAAGCTCTTCTTCGGAATACAAGCGGTCCGAGAAGTAGATGCGGCGAATGCGGCAGTTGGCGTGAATCTGCACTCGCAGAGTCTCAATGTAGTTTGTACCGTATGCACGGCGAGTAAAGTCTGAAAGGTTGAACTGAATCTGGTTCCAGCCGTCGTCCAAGCGCATCGGCATCGTGCAGATGAACGGTTTCACACGTGTTGTGCTCTGGTAGTTGGAGGCGCGGAAGCGTCGGCGCACGTTCTTGTCGTCCATAACTTGCACCTCGAAAGTGAAGTACTTTTTCAAGTTCTTGATGATCATGACCAAGAAAGGAAGCTTGATGCCAAGCACCTTGTTCTTCTTCTTGTTGCTAGACTGCGGGCACGAGATGTAGGTCGTGGAGACGTTCGAGCCCATTATCTCAAGGACGCTCGACTGAATGTCGACGTCAGTGATGCGCTTGATGTGTCCGTTACGGACATACTTTTCCCAGATCTGCAGGGGCTTGGAGCCGATCGAGTACAGGATCGACAGAAAGCCTGTCTGGTATGTGTTGCGGAACATTGCTGCTCACGCACTAACACGGCGCTTCCCTCAAAGTTGTCAAGTGCTCAAAAGCTGCACGGCTACACAGAGCCCAATAAAAAAAGCCAATCAAGGTACAACTTTTGTGGAATTACGTCTCAAATGCAATTCGACTTTCATGCTGGCGTCGTCAACTTCATTCGTAGACGCTTGTCGACTCCTCGTTGATCTAGGTTGAGCCAACCTTCAAGAAAAGACCAATTGTTTCGTGACACACAGTCAACACAAACTGACGTGTGCAGTGTTCGGGGTCGAGAAGTACGACGACAGAGCAGACAAAGTAAGTCAGGCAGTCCGTCACAGCCAGCCAGGGAAGCAAGAGAGTATTCATAGCAGACGAGTGCACGCAACGAAGAAGGGATGAACGAACGAACGAACGAACGAACGAACACAAGACACAAGAAGAAAGGAGAAAGGTTGGTTGGTTGGTTGGTTGCAGAGGTGGTGCGGTGGTTGCCGCGTTGCGTTGCGTTGCAGGTGGTGGGGTGAGGTGAGGTGAGGTGAGGTGAGGTGACGAAGCGACCGGCAACCGCCGTTGAAAAGTGAGTGGCTGTGTGGGTGACCAAGCCAAGCAGTGGGCAACTGTGGGGAAGGTGCATGTGGGTGGGTGGGTGAGGGTGAAGGTGAAGGTGACGGGTGGGTGGCGTTTCACGTTTCATCCATCCATCCATCCGCCAGACAGCCCACTCACTCACCCACTCACTCACGGACTTTAAACTATGGCTCTTAAGAAGACATGTAAAGTCACTAATAGAAGGTCAAAGCAATGACTAAAATGGCGACAAAAAGACCATAGTTAATGAGGAGAGTACTGATGTCACGTTCACTCACTCGCACCGCCGAAGAGAACGAGAGAAGAAAGAATGTGGAGAATGTGGAGAATGTGGAGAATGTGCGTTGTAGAGCTCACGAGGACGTGTACCCCTTTTCGGTATTCAACATCGCTTTATTGCGTACATAACACTTCTAAATACCATACTGTACATCACAAAAAACATACTCAAAATAGCAATTCACTTTTCACTTTTCACTTTTCAGCTCTTCGGCACTTCGGCGCTCTTCTGCGAGCGACGGCGCCAACACACTCTCTGCGACTGTGACTCACTGCGGCTGAGTGAGGGAGCAACACAACGAACGAACGCGAGATATAAGCCTGTACAAAACTCAGCGAGTCAGTGCATCATCGTGAGTGCGGGGGAGTGCGGAGGAGTGCGGGTGAGAGTGAGTTTGTGGGAGTTTGTGGCAGTTTGTGGGAGTTTGTGGGAGTTTGTGGGGAGCGTGAGTGAGTGAGTTTGTGGGACCACACCACCACACCGAGCGCGACGACGTTGGTTCGTTGGTTCGTTCGTTCACTCACTCACTTACTTACTCACTCACTCACTCACTCCCACTCATAGTCAGTCAACCAGTCAGTCAGTCAGTCAGTGAGAAACAACCACACACAGTGTCACAGTCAGTCACAGTCACTGTCACAGTCACTGAGAGTGAGATTGAGAGTGAGAGTGAGAGTGAGCTGTGAGCTGTGAGCTGTGAGCTAACTCCTTCGGCGCGACGGACGGACTGAGAGGTGCACTACCCCGCTCAGTGGGGGACAGTGCGGGAGGTAGTGCACGCACACTCACTCACTCACTCACTCGCACTCACTCCCACTCACTCACATTCACTCACAGTGAGTGAGTGAGTGAGTGCGGCAGTCGTTCGTTCGTTTGTTGTTCCACCGACGTTTCATTTCACTCCCATACACTCAGTGGATGAGTGAGTGAGTGAGTGAGTGAGTGGGTGGGTG
>ENA-OWNT01001834-OWNT01001834.1-seawater-metagenome-genome-assembly--contig:-NODE-1834-length-24364-cov-6.165891_pt1 | contig 24364 bp, 21 predicted proteins | sample MGYA00238136_ERZ651165 | MGnify/ENA primary metagenome ERZ651165 (study PRJEB26861, sample SAMN08777766) | seawater metagenome | isolation source: coastal seawater | place: USA: Florida | collected...
CGATAGCCTGAAGGACCCACCCGTTCCCATACCGAACACGGAAGTTAAGCTTCAAGGCGCCGATGGTACTGCCGGGGCGACCCGGTGGGAGAGTAGGTTATCGCCGGCCACCCCTTCTTCGCCCCCCGTTGAGCACCATGCTCCGGGGGGCGAACTCGTTCTTGGAACGAATTCTTCGCAATCCGAAGACGAATCCAAACGACTGGGACTGTGGGTGGGCCCGTTCCGGCCCAGGCCTCTGCTACCGCCAGGCGACGCGTGCCAGGGCCTCGGCATTGTCGAGGAGCTTCAGCGTTCCGTGGACGGTGGCATGCTGAGGAGACTCGGACAGCACGACCGGTAGGCCGGTGGCATCCCGAATCAGTCCTACGACGCCGGGCAGCAGGGCCACCCCCCCGCACAACACCAGCCCGTTGTCGGCGATATCGGACGCCAGCTCAGGGCTCGTCCGTGACAGCACAGCACGGAGGCCTTCGACAACGGGCTGCAACGTGGGCAGGACCGCGGCGGTGAGTGCGTCGGACTCCAGGCGGACCTCCTTTGGGATGCCCGTGGCCTGGTCTCGGCCAGTCACGACCACCGTCCCGCCCTGGGAAGCTGCTGTCTGGGCAGCCTGCAGCTTCAGGGTCTCCGCGGCGCGTTCGCCGATGGAGATGCCGGCGACCTCCTTGACCCAGCCCGCAATCGCAGCGTCGATGGTGGTCCCGCCGACGTCCACGACTTCGTGGTCGATGAGGCCGCCCATGCTCATGAGCACGACCTCCGTGGTGCCTCCGCCGAGGTCGACGAGGAGGTTGCCTTCCGTCGCCTGCACAGGAAGTTCGCTGCCGACTGCGGCGGCGACACCCTTCGGCACCAGCACCACCTCCCGCACGCCCACCGCCCGTGCGGCATCCTGCACGGCGCGCCGGGCGACCTCCTGGGTGCCGTGGCCGAGGGTGATGGCCACTCGGGCGCGGGAGGGGACCCGTCCCCCGAAGGCGGACCGGATGGCATGGTCGAGGAGGTCCTGGACGAGACCAAAGTCCTCGATGACCGAACCCCGCACCGGTCGGCTGGCCTGGATGCGGTCTGGTGTGCGGCCGAGCATCTCTCGGGCGCCATCTCCGACGGCCACCACGACGCGGGACTGTCCCTTGCGCTCCATTGCGACAACGGAGGGCAGCTCAACAAGCAGACCTCGCCCGCGGGCGCCGATGCGCGTGTTTGTCGACCCGAGGTCGACGGCGATGTCGGCGTGGCGACGACCGAAGTCCCCGAAGCCAAGGTCGCGCAGCATCGCGAGTCCTCAGTCGGCGAAGGTCTTCAGGAGCTGGACTTCGACAAGGTCCTTCTTCATCAAGCGGGCAATCTGCTCTGCGTTGCCCTTGATCTGCTTGTCGCTGTACTTGATGGTGTACCGCTTGTCGGAGTTGGTCACCGCGACGATCTCGAACATCGCCTTGCTTCCGCCGGTGATGTACTCGACGTGCTTGACGTCATCGAAGGGGATGCGCTCGGTGTCCACCTTCGTGGCGCTCTTGCGGGTGATGACGATGGACTGGGTGTCCTTGTCCACCACGCTGTTGTCCATGGAGCGGGTCTCGTGGAGGTAGGCCATCAGCCCGCCGCCGCCCGCCATCATCACGGCCAGGAACGCAAGAAGGACGATGGGTCCCGCGCCCGACTTCTTCGGCGTGGAATTGAAGTCATGGAAGCAATGCTTGCAGCGGAAGGCCTCGACCGGCACCTCCGCCATGCAGCTCGGGCAGCTCTTGGTCGCCACTGGACCTCCCGGAAAACCCGCAGACCGGACGTGATTACGGGGAATGCGGCGTGGTGTCAAGCCGCGTGGGGTCAGGCCCCTGTCACGGTTGCCGACACGCTAGCCCTGACGGTGCGCATAGCGGGCGAGGGGGGCGAGCAGGGTGGGCACCATCAGCGGGATGGGGGAGGTGGCCTTGCGGCGCGTGTAGGTCTTGTAGACCTTTTTCCCGGCACGGAGCAGCTCGTTCACCGTCGGGGACACGCCCACCAGCTTCGCCAGCGCGGCAAGCTCGGTTGGGGTGAGGGCCTTGAGGTCCTCCTCGTCGTAGCGGCTCAGGGGCAGCCCGTGGACCCGCACATGGCAGGCCAGCTCGTGCACGACCTGCTCCATCAGCTCTTGGCGCCGAATCACCGAGGGCACGGCCACTCCGAGCTCGGCTGCAAGCTCGACAAGCTCGGACTCCGGGAGGTTTTCGAGCATGGCGCGCTCGTTGGGAGTGAAGAACTCGCTCATCAGGGTCTCCGTGGGGGAGGGCGGACTGTGGCCGGTGGCAGCTCGGACCGGTGACGGGACCGCCCCTTGGTCTTAGTCTGCCTTCGCTGAGCCTGCGCTGTCTTCGCAGGCACTTGTGGCAGGGAGTCCGACCGCGTGATTGGCGCGGGGTTCGGGCAAACTGTCCCCCGTCGGAGCGCGTGTGTTCAGTCTCGTCTGGTGGGTGCTCAAGCTCCTGGTCTTCGGGCCCCTGCTGCTGCTGCTGACCGCCTGGTCGCGGGTGAGGATGGGGCGCAAGCGGGTGGTCCGCATCTCGCTGGGCGGCCGCAATCGCCGGCCCGCCGAACACCTGGGTGACCTGCACGAGACCCTGCGACTCATGCGCCAACTGGTCACCGACGACAGCGTGCGTGGCGTGGTCATCGACGTGCGCGACGTCACCGGTGGGCAGGCTGCCCTTCAGGAGCTCCGGGCGGCCATGCTTGCGCTGCGGGAGGAGGGCCGCGCCGTCTTCGTGCACGTCCACAGCCTGGGCTGGCGGGAGCTGCTGTTGGCGTCGGCGGCCGACCGGGTGTGGATGACGCCCTGTGGCGAGGCATTTCTCACCGGCATGAGCGCCCGCCTCACCTACTACGGCCCTGCGCTGGAGCGTCTGGGCGCCAAGGCCGACCTCGTCGCGGTGGGTCGCTTCAAGACCTTCGGTGAGCCCTACCTCCGGGGCCACCCCAGTCGGGCCAATCGCACCCAGCTCGAAGAACTGCTCGGCGACCTCCAGGACCAGACCCTGGAGATGGTGGCCCACGCCCGCGGACTCGATGTCGACGATCTGCGTGCGTTGCTGGGGCGGGCTCCCCTGTCGGCCGAACAGCTCCTCGAGGCGGGCGTCATCGATGCCGTTCAATACCCGGACACCTCCTCGGAGATGGCCCAGGAGATGCTGGGGCGTGGCTGGCGCATCGTGCCGGCCCGCGTGTTCGCGTGGCTCACCTTTCGCAAGGAGTGGCTTCTCGCTCGACTCCGGCGGCGGCCCCAGGTCGCCGTCGTGCACCTGCGAGGGCCCATCGTTCAAGGCGCGGACAGCATCGGTGGCCGCGGTCCCCGCATCGACTCCGATGAGGTGGTGCCCGCCCTGTTGAGCCTGGCCAACGACCCCTCCATCCAGGGGGTGGTCCTCGCGGTCAGCTCTCCGGGCGGCAGTGCTCTGGCGAGCGACCTCATCGCCCGGGTGGTCCAGCGGATGACAGCCAAGAAGCCCGTTGTCGCGGCCTTTGGCGACTACGCTGCCAGCGGCGGCTACTACCTTGCGGCCCCGGCGTCCGAGATTGTGGCCCGGCCTGGAACCGTCACCGGCTCCATCGGTGTGGTGGGTGGAAAGGTCGTTGTGGGGCGCGCATTGTCCCGCCTGGGCATCCACAGCGAGACGGTCGAAGTCGGCCCCGACTCCGGCTTCCTCGGTCCCTTCGAGCCCTTCGACCACAGTCAGCGTCGGCGCTTCATGGCTTCGCTGGAGCGTGCCTACGCGCGCTTCCTCGGCATCGTGGCGGGTGGCCGCGGCCTGCCCGTACGCGCTGTGGAGCCGCACGCCGCCGGTCGGGTCTGGACCGGCCGGCAAGCCCTTGAACGCGGGCTGGTGGACCACCTGGGCGGGCTCGATCTCGCGCTTCAGCGCCTCTACGCCAAGATGCCCACCAGTCCCCGCAAGCCGGAGGTGCTCCACGTCACCTTCGAACCGAGCCGCCTGGAGACACTGCAGCGGCTGATGTCAGGTGGACTGCGCCTCTGGGTGCGTGAAGCAGTGGACGACGCCGTGCTGTCGCGGATGGGACGGGGCGGACTGATGGTGCGGTACGCCATGTCGCGGCCCACGGAGCCGCTGGCCTTGCTGCCCTGGGATCTGGAAGGCTGACGACGAGGACCACGCCCCGCCGATTGTGGCGTGTGGGGCTGGCGCTTCAGCCTGTTCAGCGACCCATGCCTGGCACGATGTAGACGCCGCCCGCTGCGACGCCACCCGTGGCCTCGTTGGGCGCGCCAATCGCGATGTCGTCGTAGGAGTCGCCGTCGAGGTCGCCGGGGGTGGCGATGGCCTGCCCGAGGTTTTCACCGGCGAGCTGTCCGCCGCCGTCGAACCGGGCGATGCTGGACGTCGCGAGGTCGTGGCCGCCGTCGCCGTCGATTGGCGTGACCCAGACCACGCCTCCCTGGACCTGGTAGCGGGTATCGCCGGTGGGCCCGCCGACCAGAAGGCGCTTCTCACCGCTGTGGTGGTCCACCACGCCGATGGAGTGGCCTGCCGATGCTGCCGGAGTGCCTTCCCAGTGCGCACTTGCGGACTGCGTGGGACCACCGGTTGCGGGGGCGTCGAGCAAGGCGACCATGCCCGCACCACCGCGCGCGCCGGGCGCACCCACGAAGACATCGGCGATGCCGTCGGAGTCGATGTCGCCAGGCGCCACGATGGCTGCGCCCACTGCATCGCCCTGGGCGCCGGTCCACACGGCGTCTGCCCCGTCGACCAGCCCACGCGAGCTGTCGATGGGACCCAGGTGCACATAGACGGCGCCTTCCACCGACCCGCCCGCACCCGTGTCGGGGCTGCCAATGAGGAGATCGTCGATGCCGTCGCCGTTGATGTCTGGCGTGACCACGACGACATGGACGCGGGGACGGTCGATCTCGGGGACGGTGATCTGCAGCTGGCTGTCGAGGTCGTGGGAGCTGAGCGGGTCGTCGATGATCCAGGCTGCGACGGGCTGGCTGCTGGAGGGCGAGGTGCCCGAGCCGATGACGAGATCGACGATGCCGTCGTCGGTGATGTCCCCCGCGGTCGACACGGTGCGGCCCACCCGGTCGCCCACCCGGATGCCCTCGAAGGCGGCGGTGGCGTCGCTGGTGTCGTAGTCGCCAGCCAGCGGGCCTGCGAAGACCGTGACCTGGCCGCCTGCGCCCACGCCCGTCCAGGCGTCGGGAGCACCCATCACCACGTCGCTGTAGCCGTCGCCGTCGAGGTCTGCGCCGCTGACGGCCAGCCCCGCGAAGCCGTCCTCCTCGGTGCCCACGATGAGCGCGGTGACGGCGTCGCTGTACAGGCTCGAGCCGAACTCGGCCTCTGCGCCCGAGAGCACGGCCACCGCCCCGCCGTTGTAGGTGTGCTGATCGGAGTAGGGCATGCCGACGAGGAGGTCTGGCCGGCCGTCTCCCGTGATGTCGCCGGCTGCGGCCAATGAGGAGCCGGCGAAGTCGCCGCCCTTGCCCGTCCAGGCGGAGTAGGCGCTGCTGGCTCTGAGCTCCTCTTCCCAGACGCAGAGCTCGTCATCGGCCACGCAGTTGTCTTCGAGTCCGTTGCGGCAGATCTCATCGGCGTCGGGGTGGACGAAGTCGTAGTTGTCGTCGCAGTCGGTGGCGTCGTGGGACGACCCATCGCCGACCACGCACACGGAGACCGGGGCGTCGGGGTCGCCGTAGCCATCGCCGTCAATGTCGGCGAAGGCGGAGGTCTGGCCCTCCACGTCGTCGTCCTCGTCGTCGACCAGGCCGTCGCAGTCCTCGTCTCCGAAGCCGCAGGTCTCCTGGGCCGCCGGGTTGGTCTCGGCCCGGGTGTCGTCGCAGTCGAGGGCGTTGTCCGCGGTGCCCGTGGGACGGTCGCACACGGTGAAGGACTCGGCATCGGGGTCGCCGAATCCATCGCCGTCGCCGTCTGCGAACCAGGTGGTGGGACCCAGCACGCTGGGGTTGTTGTCGTCGCAGTCGATGTCAGCCGTGACGCCGTCGTTGTCGCGGTCGCTGTTGTCGCTGATGCCGTCGCCGCCACCGTCGATTCCCGAGTCGCCCTTGTCATCGCAGCCGACGCCGAGAAGGAGGGCGAGGAGGAGGTACGGACGGGCCGCCTTGCCAGTGGACATCGAGACTCCGAGTATGGGGACCGGGTGCGCCGCGGAGTGGCCCCCCACGCACTTCAAAATACCAACATCCGACGCGATCTGGGCGGCTTGGACATTCCTTGACGGGATCGATGGTCCGGGGGAAGAGAGGCGGGCCGTCTGGGGGTCCACCGAGTGGTGGTGATGTCATCAGGCTGCGTCCCTGGTAGCGCCAGGGCCTGCTGGCCTGCTGGCTGGCGTGCTACGGTCCCTCACCGGGCGGCGCGTCCCCACTCCAGCTCCAGACACGACCTTCTGGTCCCGACGGTGCATGTGCGGGTCCGTCGCCCTCGGCGGTCACCCTCCCCCCCACCCAGTGGCTTGCTCTTCGATGTCCGACCCGGCCTCGCCCGCACATCCCGACGGCACGCCGAGACGGCTTGGCCGGTATCGGTTGGTGCGTCCCATCAGCACTGGTGGCATGGCGCGCGTGTTTGAAGGACGGAGAGAGAGCCTCGCGGGAGTGGCCCCGCGGGTGGCAGTCAAGGTCATCCTGCCCGACTACGCCGGCGAGCAGCGCTTCAGGCACCTGTTCATCAACGAGGCCCGCATCGGGTCGATGCTCCAGCACCAGAACCTGGTCCAGATTCAGGACTTCGACTGCGAGCAGGGCGTCTACTACCTCGTGATGGAGTACGTCGAGGGGCTCACCCTTCGGCGCTGCATGAGCCTGGCGCGGCGCAACGACCGCACCATTCCGCCCGAGGTCGTGGCGGAGCTGGGTCGCCAGGTCTGCGAGGGCCTTCACCATGCGCACGGGGCCCGTTCCGAAGATGGGGTTCCACTGCGGCTGGTCCACCGCGACATCAAGCCCAGCAACCTCATCCTCAATCCCCAAGGTGTGGTCAAGATCCTCGACTTCGGCATCTCGAAGGCCGCGCTCACCGAGGAGCGGCGCGGCGCAGTGCGCGGGACCTGGGGCTACATGGCACCAGAGCAGGCCGCCGGGCAGGAGGTGGGGCCGGCGGCAGACTTGTTCGGCGTGGCGGCGGTGCTGTACGAGCTGGCCGCGTTGAGGCCGCTGTTCCCGGAGAAGGGCGAAGACGAGATTCGGGCCCTCCTGTCTGACGACGAGGCAGCCCGGCGCGCCACCCGCTTGATGGGGGGGACCGGAGCCCTCGGCAGCATCCTCGTTCGGGCCCTCCAGCGTGACCCAGCTGCGCGCTACCAGTCGGCGGCCGAGATGGGACGCGCCCTCGGGGCTCTGCTTCCCGACCCCGTGACCGCGCGGGAGTCCGTGGAGCGGTTCCAGGCCGATATGGCACAGCTCGACGGCAATGTCCCCGCTGCGCCGGTGCGGGCTGCGGTCGGCGCCCATCCGAACCAGGGCGTGGTCGACCCCCTCGCGCTGCCGGTCGCGGCAGGAGAGAGTCCCCGGGACATGCCCATGGGGCCGCTGTCTCTCGGGACCAACGTCACCGGCCCGCCCGGCGCCTCCTTCGACGGTCCGCCTCGGTCGTTGCTGGCTGCGCACTCCGATGAGTCGAATGGGAGCTGGCGCACGGCGACCACGGCCCTCTTCGTCGTCGTGGCGCTCGCCATCATCGGCTTCACGGGCTGGCGCCTCGTCGACCGTCCCGCGCCCCCCCCAGGTCCCACCGTCATCCCGCCCGCCCGGCCTGTGGACATCCCCGAGCCGGCCGTTCCCGACCCCGACCCGAGCGCCGAGACCCTGCGCGACCTCGAAGAGGAGCCCCCGCCCGTCGTCAAGACCGCACCTGCTGCGGCACCGCCCGAGCCCGCTCCAGCGCCGCCGCCCAAGCGTGAGCCCGCGCCGAAGCCCACACCGGCGCCAGCTCCCGCGCCTGCTCCCGCACCGGCACCGGCGCCCACTCCTCCTGCGGCAGCTCCCGAGACCCCTCCGCCTCAGGTGGGGCGGGGTCGCATCACCATCAGCTCCATTCCGAAGGCGCAGGTCATCGTCGACGGGAAATTCATCCGGAACAGCCCGCTGTACCGCTTCGATGTCGCTGCTGGCACCCGTGTGGTCACGCTCATCGACCCCGAAGGCCGGCGAAAGACCTTCTCGGTGCCGGTGCCGGCCGACGGCGAGGTGCGTCGGGTGTGGTCCTTCGATGAAGACCGCTTCATCGAGTAGCAGGCGCGCTCAGTCCGCTTCGTCGACGCCGTGGGGGTCGAGCAGGTCGAAAAAGCGCTCGATGCTGCGTTGAAGCAGCTTTCGGGTGCGTCGGAATCGCCACATCCAGCCCCCGACCGGGTCGTCGATCTCGGGTCGCCCGCCAAATGTGCCGAGCAGGACCACGCGGCCGTCGAGCTCGGGGTACCGCTGATGAAGCTCCTGCTGGTGGCGCATCTCCATCACGAGCACCGCGTCGGCCCACGCCGCGTCTTCGGGAGTGACCCCCGCACTTTCGTGTCGGGAGATGTCGGTGTCGACCTCGGCGCAGGCGCGCACCGCATTGGCGGCGGCGGGGCGTCCGACCATGCCGAGCACGCCTCCAGACCGCAGCTCGACGGGCATGCCTCTGCGCTCTGCCTCGGCCCGGGCAAGTCCTTCGGCCATGGGAGATCGGCAGATGTTGGCGGTACACACGAACATCAGTCGATGGGGACGCTTCGCCATGGCTTCTCGGTAGGGTGTCGCTCGGGGGGACGGTCGGGGGAGTGTGCGCCTGGACGGTCCGCAGACCCGAAACCGGGATAGTGCGCGGCTCCTATCCCCACGGAGCGCCTTGTGGCCTCCGCAGGATTCCGCGGGTCCATTCGAGGCCCTTTCAATCGCGTCCAACCGGTCGGCAGCGCGCTGCAGCCGTCCCCAAAGGAGCAATCATGGCGAACCCCACCGCCGTCTTCGAGACCAGCGAAGGCACCTTCAAGGCCGAGATCTTCCTGGAGCAGATGCCCGTCACTGCCCAGAACTTCATCGACCTCGTGAACTCGGGCTTCTACAACGGGCTGCACTTCCACCGCATCATCCCGTCGTTCATGTGCCAGTTCGGCTGCCCCCACAGCAAGGACCCAAACAGCGCCCGCGCCGGCACCGGTGGTCCCCCCCACGGCACCATCCAGGACGAGTTCAACGACGACTTCAAGGTGTCCAACGGTCCCGGCACCCTGTCGATGGCGAACACCGGCCGCCCCAACTCCGGTGGCAGCCAGTTCTTCATCAACACCACCGACAACGCCTACCTCGACTGGTGGGACCGCCGCACCCCCTCCAAGCATCCTGTGTTCGGCAAGGTGAACGACGGCTTCGACGTGGTGAAGCAGATCGAGACCCGCGGCACCCGCACTGGCCGTCCGACCCGTCCCGTGCAGATGATCAGCGTGACGATGGAAGGCTGATTGGCCTCAGCGTGCGCAGGTCTCGCCCGCGTCGCCCTCGGGCAGGGTGAGGTCTGCGCATTGCCGGCAGTCGGTGGACCCATGAAAGCCGAGGTCCACGCTGCCGACGCCGCTGGCGGTCACCGAGCCGGTGGGAGAGCTGCTGCAGTCCACGTCGACGGTGAGAGCCTCCGCTGTGAGCCCCACGGTTCCGATGCCGCCAAGCCTGGCAAGCCCGTCGATGTGGTGGCCGTGGTCGGTCAGCTCGTCGCGACCGGTCCAGGCCCAGTCCCGCCATGCGTCTTCGCGGGGGTCGTCGGCGTCAGCCCGTGACCACAAGCCGGACAGCTCCACCTGCACGTTGCTCTGCACGGCGGTCTTCAACGGACCGGACTCGCCCTTCACATAGACCACGGCGCCGTGGATGGCGAGGTGGTCGAACTCGGCGCGCTCGGTGTCACCCACGATGTCGAGGTCGGCGTCCCAGCGGGTGTAGGCGAGGCCGTCCTCCGTCCACTTCGTCTGCACCATGCGCCCCACCCACTCATAGCCATTGGTGCTGCGGCAGTCGGAGCGCCAGGTCGTCTGTCCGCCGTCGAGGACCGTGTAGGGACAGGAGCCGGCGTCGGCGATGGCGTCCTGCATGGCGATGGTCTCGAAGAGGTAGAGGGGGACGTCGATGGTGGGGTCGTCCCAGTCGATGCCCGGCAGGAAGTGGGCGCCCGCAAACCACAGGTCGTCGGCTTGCGCGGAGACATCGAGGTCGGGCGTGCTCACCTTGGCTGCGCCGAGGTCCTGGAGGGGGACGTGCCAGCCATCGTCGACACCGCCCGAGTCGGCGTTCTTGCCCGAACAGGCGGTGACGGCGAAGGACAGCAACAGCAACGAAAGGCGCGCGGACATCGGGTCTCCAGAACCCGAGGCTACCCAGGCCATCGCGACGGCGGCGTGGAGACCTCGTCAAACCCACTTGTTCTGCCGCATGGCCACGACCAAGCCGCAGGCGTTACACTCGCCGGCCCCTTGAGTTCCCACGGAGACGACGTGTCCGACGCCATTGTCAACGACCCCCTGGTGGAGCGCATCGTGGCGCGTGTGCGGCAGGAGCTGCAGCTCAAGTCTGTTCCCGGGAGCGCCGAGATGCGCGGCACCTGGCAGGACCAGTCCGCCTTGCGTCACCTGCTCGGGCTGGGCGCCGCACGCGTGGGCACGTCGGGTGTGGTCCCCTCCGATGCGCGCGGCCTTGCCCGGTCCATCGACCACACGCTGCTCAAGCCCACGTCCACCCGCGCCGACATCGTGCGGGTGTGCGAAGAAGCGGCCCAACACTCCTTCGCGAGCGTGTGCGTCAACTCCACCTGGATCGGCCTGGCCGCCCAGCTCCTCCGCGGCACGCCCGTGATGCCCATTTGTGTCGTGGGCTTCCCCCTCGGCGCGGCATCCACCGACTCCAAGGCCTTCGAGACCCGCCGGGCCATCGCCGATGGTGCCGCCGAGATCGACATGGTCATCAACATCGGCTGGCTCAAGGGAGGTGACCACGATGCTGTCTTCGACGACATCAAGGCCGTGGTCGACGCCGCCCAGGGCAAGCCCGTGAAGGTCATCCTCGAGACCTCCATGCTCGAGCGTGAAGAAAAGATTGCGGGCTGCGTGCTCTCGCGGGCCGCGGGTGCTGCATTCGTGAAGACCAGCACCGGCTTCGGTGGCGGTGGTGCCACGGCGGAAGACATCGCCCTGATGCGGGCGGTCGTGGGTCCCGACATGGGCGTGAAGGCTTCCGGCGGTGTCCGCACGGCGGCAGATGCCCGCAAGATGCTTGCTGCGGGCGCCACGCGGCTCGGCGCCAGTGCCAGCGTCGCCATCGTCACCGGGGGCGTCGGCCGCGGCGCCTACTGATGGCCGACCACACACCCGACCTGTCCACCCCGACCATCCTCGCGGCCACCCGAGATGGCCAAGACCTCTCCGCGGCCCAGATCGGGGCCTTCATCCGCGGTGTGGTCGATGGCTCGGTGACGCGGGCCCAGGCGGCGGCCTGGCTGGCATTCGTCTACCAGCGCGGGCTGTCCGACGAAGCCACGGTGGCCCTCACCGACATCATGACCCGCTCGGGCGACCGCCTGTCGTGGCCCGAGGCCGGCGGCCCCATCGTCGACAAGCACTCCACGGGCGGTGTGGGCGACAAAGTGAGCCTCGTGCTGGCGCCCTTGTGGGCGGAGCTCGGGTTTCGGGTCCCCATGATCAGTGGCCGGGGATTGGCCCACACCGGCGGCACGCTCGACAAGCTCGAGAGCATCTCCGGTTTTCGGTGTGACCTCGATATCGCCGAGCTGCAGGCCGTTCTGGCCGACGTGGGCTGCTTCATCAGCGGACAGACCGCCGAGCTCGCACCGGCCGACCGCTTCTTGTATGCGCTGCGAGATGAGACCCAGACCGTGGCCTCGGAGCCGCTCGTCACGAGCAGCATCCTGTCCAAGAAGCTGGCCGAGGGCCTCGACCGACTTGTGCTCGATGTGAAGTACGGCTCGGGGGCCTTCTTCAAGGAGCGTGCAGCTGCGGCTGCCCTGGCCCGGCGGCTCGAGGCTGTGTCCGGCGCACTTGGCACGCCCGCTCGCGCGATGCTCACCCCGATGAACGAGCCGCTGGGCGAGGCTGTGGGGAATGCGCTCGAGGTGGAGGAGTCCATTCGCTGCCTTCGGGGCGAGGGGCCAGCCGACCTGCACGAGCTCGTGGTGCGACTCGCCGACCATCCAGACGCCGACGCCGTGTTGCGGTCGGGGCGTGCGCTCGCTCGCTTCGAGCGGATGGTGGCCGCGCAGGGGGGCGACCTGTCAAAGCGTCTGAAGGGCTCCAAGGATGTCGTGGAGCATGTCGTGGAAGCATCGGTGGGGGGTAGGGTCACCGCCGTCGATGCCCTGTCGGTGGGGCGCGCTGCCTTCCGGTTGGGGGCAGGGCGTGCGCAGGCAGGAGAGCCGGTCCACCATGGGGTGGGGGTTCGCGTGCACACCGCCATCGGCCGCGTCGTGGTGCCCGGAGAGCCTGTGTTCACCGTCGTTCATGCCAACCGGGGGCTCGACGAGGCCCTGTCCTTGCTTCGCCGAGGGCTCACCGTGGTGTCGGAGTGAGTGAAGGGTCCCCCGCGCTGTCCCCCTGGGCGTGGGTGCGTGCGGTCCTCATCACGGCTGTGCTCGTGCTTCAGATGCTCGACGCCATTCCGCTCCCGGAGCTGCGCAAGCACCACCTGGCGAACCCCGTCGCCAAGGAGGAGCTGGTGCGGTGGAGTTCGCTGCTCACCGACATGGGGCGACCGACCACACCCGCTCAGCTCGCTGAAATTGGCCTCGACATGGGCAAGATGGCCGGCAATTTCCGGAAGAAGGTGCTCAAGCCCTGGCACCCGCTGCGTCGGCTCACCGGCACCGGGCAGAGCTGGGGGCTGTTCGCCTACCCCGAACCCGCGACCGGTCGCCTCGTGGTCGACGGCATCGGCCCGGAGGGCACCGAGACCCTCTACAGCGCCCCTGGCGGCAAGGGCGACGCGCTCGAGACCCTGCTGGAGTACCGGCGCATCCGGGGCATCTACGACGATGGCGGCGACCGTCCCCGTCCTCGGCGCATCTACCAGCGCTTCAGTCGCTTCGTGGCAGCCCGCGTGTTCGAGGCCCATCCGGAGCTCAACGCGGTCGAAGTGCGCCTCGACCTGCATCCCCTCGTTCCGCCGGGCCAAGGTGAGCCAGTGCCCGACAGCAAGCGCCATGCCCGCCGAATCCTGCGGGCCGACCTGGAGGCGTCGCCATGAAGTGGTGGGTCGGCCTCTGGGACCGCCGGGAGCATCCCCGCTCGCTTGCGGCTGTGCGCATCCTGCTGTCCACGGTGTTGCTTTGGGACCTGTTGCGGATCTGGGCCTACGACCTCGTCGTCCCTCTCGCCGGTACTCATGCCGCCGGAGGCATCGGGGTGCCGGAGGGCCTCACGCCCACCCTCTGGGTCTTCGACCTGCTCGGGCAGGGGCCGGGGGCGGCGTGGGCGCTGTGGGGCGGCATGAGCCTGTCTTGCCTCATGCTCCTGCTGGGCCTGCTTCCGAGGCTGGCGGCGCTGGTGTTGGTGCTGCTCTATGCCCAGTTCGCGCTCGTGGTACCCGCTGCCGACCGCGGCATCGATATGCTGCTCCGGAACAGTCTGCTGGTGCTTGCTTTCGCCAATTCGGCCGACACCTGGTCCCTCACGTCCAAGCTCCGACACGGCGCGTTTTCCGCCCCTGAAGACACCCGCATCCCGGCCTGGCCCCGCTACCTGCTCGCCTTGCAGGTGGTGGTGCTCTACTTTGCGGCGGGTGTGTCCAAGGCGGCCAGTTCATGGACTCCCGTGGGTGGTCTGAACGCCCTGTTCATCGCCATGTCCGACCCGCACTTCCAGCGCTGGCCCGACGAGTGGGTGCGCGCCATCTACCCCCTCACCCGGGTGGGCACACTGGTCACCTGGGTGTGGGAGTGGGTCGCCCCTGTGATGCTGCTCGCCTGGTGGTATCGCGAGACGGCCGACCGAACGGGCCGGCTGCGGGCGTGGTTCAACCGCTGGCCAATTGTCGAGATCTACCTGGTGGTGGGTGCCATCTTCCACATCGGCACCCACTTCACCCTGCGCCTCGGCATCTTTCCCTTCGCGGTGATGTCGGTCTATCCATCCTGCGTGCATCCCGACGCATTGGCCAGGCTGCTCGACAAGCTGGGAGCGCGGCTCACTCGCCGACGGCGTACTTGAGCGCCATGTTGTCGGCGTCGTAGTACGACAGGTGGACGAGGTCGTTGCCGTCGATGGCCATGTCGACGTATTCGCCCACGCTGGCGGAGTCGTCGACCGTGAAGGTGGACCAGCCGGTGCCGTCGTGGTGGGCGACCTTCAGAGCGGCGTTGGTCTCGTCGTAGTAGGCGATGTAGGGCTCGTCGGCGCTGTTGAACGCGAGCTGGGCGTAGAGGCCCACGCTGCCGACGGAGTCGACGGTCTCGGTGCTCCACCCCGCGCATGAGCCCGTGTTGCAGGCGTACTTGAGGTCGGCGTTCGCGGAGTCCATGTAGGCCACGCACACCGTGTCGTCGGACTTCACCTTCACGCTGTTGTAGAGGCCGTCGTTGTCCACTGTGCTGCTGAAGCACACGTCGCTGAGGCCGCCGGTGAAGCTGCTGTACTGGTTCTCGGGCTGCAGGCCGGTGCCGTAGGGGGAGGCCCCGTCGTAGAACACCACATGGTCGTAGCCATTGGAGTCGATGTCGAGACCGGGGGTGTAGCCCATGGGGTCCGAGGTCGTGAACGCCAGGAAGTCGGCGGTGACGGTGATGGCGACGCCGAAGGACGTGTAGTCGGCCACGATGGGGTAGTTCAGCGTCTCGTCGTAGTAGGCGAAGCTCGGCAGGTTGGAGCTGTCGATGGCCAGGTCGACGAAGTAGCCGAGCGAGGTGGAGCCGGAGGTCCAGTAGTCGTCGACGACGTAGTCGCCCGACCAGGTGCCCGAGGCGTCGGCGTACTGGAAGTCGAGGCTCGTGTAGCCGTAGGTGAGGTCGTAGGCGGTGTAGGTGAGCTGGAACTGGTCGGCGTTGTCGACCTCGCCGTCCATGTACTCGCCCACCCAGTAGCCCGAGACGACGGAGAGCTCGCTGGAGCCGGTCCATACGCCTGCCGCCGTGCGCTGGTCGGTCCAGATGGTGCCATCGTCGTTGTTGTAGTACGCGAGCCACACCTGGTTGGCCGAGTCGGTGGCGATGGCGCTGCTGATGCCGCAGTCGCAGGAGTCGTCGAGGGTCTCGTAGTCGAAGCGCTCGTCGGTGAGGCCGTCGCAGTCGTCGTCGGTGCTGTTGCCGAGCACCTCGTCGACGCCGGGGTTGACGAGGTCGTTGTTGTCGTCGCAGTCGTCTTCGAGCAGGTAGCCGTCGCCATCGATGTCGTCGTCGGGAGTGGCGCTGTCGCAGTCGTTGTCGATGCCGTCGTAGGGGGTCTCGTCGACGTGGGGACCGATGCTGCTGTCCTCGTCGTCGCAGTCGTCGGCCAGGTCTGCGCCGTCGCCATCGAGGTCATCGTCGGGGGTGGACTCGTCGCAGTCGTTGTCCACCCCGTCGTAGGGCGTCTCATCGAGCTCGGGGGACGCGCTGGCATCGGTGTCGTCGCAGTCCCCCTCATCCTCGGACAGGCCATCGCCGTCGTCGTCGGTGGTGTCCGGGTCGGTGTCGGTGTCGGTGTCCGCGTCGGTGTCGGCATCCGAGTCGGTGTCCGTGTCGGCATCCGCGTCGGTGTCGGCGTCGGTGTCGGAGCCCTTGCCCTTGGGGTCGTCGTCCTTTCCGTTGAAGGCGGACGAGCAGGAGGCGCCAAGCATGAGAATGCTGACGAGCAGGATGGAGCGGGACAGGCGCACGAGGCCCTCCGGGTCGAAGCTGGGGTCGCGGGGGTCCCACGGGCGCGGGACGGTGCGAAACGCCGACGTTTTGGCAGCATGCTCCACCACTGTCAAGCCGGTGTCACACGAATGAGCCCTCCCCGTCGTTCTTTTCGCGCTTTCGACCCCGCAGCTGTCAGCCCGCGGGCACCAGGGCGACGTCGAAGCTCACCTGGATCTCTGGAAACAGCGTGGAGATGGAGATGCTGGGGTCGGGCACGCCGTAGTCGGTCCAGTCGATGCGGTGCTCGCCGGACAGCCGCAACTGGTCATCCTGCCAGGCATAGGCGGCGTCGATGGCCACCGGGCGAGTGGTGTTCCGTATCGTGAGAGTGGCGTCAAGCACGATGTTCCCACTGCCTGTTCCCGCGGTCAATCCATCGGTGTCCCCCGAAGCACCCCGCACCTTCAGAACCACCTTGGGGTACTCGTCCACCGCGAGGCAGAAGCCGTGCATCTTCTTGTCGCGGGGCGCCAGGTGGGTGGTCATCGCCTTGGCCTGTACGTTCATGAAGCCTTGCAGACCGGTGTGGTCGTTCACGTCGAAGTGGATGGAGAAGTCCCGCGCTTCGCCCTGGATCTTGTGGATGCTTGCGACCATGTCGAAGGAGAGCCGGCCGGTGTCGGCGCCGCCCACATACTCCGCGGCATGGGACGACAGGCCGAAGGCCGCAGCGAGGACAGACGTGGCGAAGGTAGACATGGACCGCTCCCGGAAGGACTGTCCTCCGTGAGCGGACGGAGCCTCGTGCGCTGAACCGTCCTCCATGAGATTGGCGTACTGGAGGGGATTGTCCTGCGTTGGACCTCTCGTCGGTCAGAACTGGTAGTAGACGAACGCCAGGTGTTCTCCGGTCCCCATCTGAAAGACCGCCGCGCCCACGATGGCGCAGATGGCTGCCCACACAACCGGCTTTTGTCGCTCGAACCAGGCCTCGCTGTCGTCGGACCAGCGGGTGGGCGTGAAGTGGACCGCGTAGCCGGCGAACAACACGAGCCAGGCGAGGGGAGCGAAGCGCGGCATGACGAAGGTGGGGTCGAACAGGCCCACTAGGAGCTTCCAGGACTTGGGCAGGTCCTCGGCGCGGAACAGGATGCGCGCCAGCACGACGAAGTGGAAGGTGAGGGCCCAGCGCCAGAACCACGCCCACCAGCCGGGGAGGGGGTCGTCGAGCCTGGTGCCGTTCTTCTTGCGCAGGTAGCGGTTGATGGACGTCGCGGTGCCGTGGAGCAGGCCGTAGACGACGAAGTTCCAGCTCGCGCCGTGCCAGATGCCGATGATGAGCATCGTGGCCATGAGGTTGCGGTACACCTTCCAGGGCTTGTCCACCCGGGCGCCTCCGAGCGGAAAGTAGATGTAGTCGCGCACCCAGTTGGACAGCGTGATGTGCCACCTGCGCCAGAATGCCGCGACACTGGTCGCTTTGTAGGGTCGGTCGAAGTTTTCGGGCAGCTCGATGCCGAACAGACGCGCCGAGCCAATGGCGATGTCGGTGTAGCCGCTGAAGTCGTAGTAGATCTGCAGCGTGTAGGCGTAGAGCGCAATGAGCAGCTCCGGGCCGGTGAAGCGTGTGGGGTCGGCGAAGACGGGGTCGACCATCGAGACCCGCATCACGTCCGCCACCAGCACCTTCTTGGCAAACCCGCGGCAGATTCGGAAGATGCCCGCCCCAATCTGGTCGCGGCCGAGGGTGGGCAGGCGGGTGAGCTGCGGCAACAGCTCCTTGCGACGCACGATGGGGCCGGCCACCAGCTGCGGGAAGAAGGTCTGAAAGGTGGTGAAGCGCCAGAGGTCGTGCTCGGCGACGTCTTCGCCCTTGCGCGCCTTTCGGGAGACGTCGATGACGTAGGCCAGCGCCTGAAAGGTGAAGAAGCTGATGCCCACGGGCAGCACGAAGGAAACGTGGGGCAGGGCCAGGTCGAGGCCGGACCAGGCGAGGAGCTGCTCGATGGTCTCCGCAATCCAGTTCCAGTACTTGAAGTACAGCAACGGCAGCAAGAGCAGGCCCATCACGGCAATCTGACGAATCGGTGTGCCGGTCCAGTTGCGCCAGCTCGCAATCCACTGGCCGCCGAGCCAGCCGGTCATGATGACGAGAATCATCACGGGCAGGTAGGCGGGATTCCACGACGCATAGAAGCCGAGCGACGCCAGCCCCAGCACAATCAAGCGATGCTTGCGCGGAAGGCCCCAGAACAGGAGGGCCGTCAGCGGGAGGAAGACCAGGTAGTCGAGGGAGTGGAACAGCACGGCGGGAGGGTATCCCGGCGCTTGTCATGTCAACAGGGTCGCACGGTGAATGCCCTGGTGGACGCCGTCCTGGAGAACAGAAAACGCCCCTGGGGTGGGGCGTTGGATGGGAAGCTGGACCGATGCTCAGGGAGCGGCGGCGCCGTGCTCCTCGTCGGTGATGGTGCGGGGGTCGAAGATGGGACCCTCGGTGACCATGCGGTCGCAGCCAGAGCGGATGGGCTCGGTGAACACCCAGTCGTAGGCCTCGGGGGGACCGTCGACCTCGCTGGTGGGGTGGGCGAATCCGCGTCCGTAGTCGGCGTGGGGGGTGCGCGTGCTGCTCTCGCGGACCTCGGCGACCACGAGCATGTTGTCGTCGGGGTTGCGGATGGGCTCGTCGAGGCCACCATGGGTCTCGAGGGCGAGGAAGCCTTCGAAGGGACCGTCGACCGTTGTGCTGTCGCGACCTGCGAAGAGCGGACCCCACATCAGGCTGCACTGGTTGCCGGTGGTCATGTTCCACTCGACGGCCCAGGCGGTCTCGCAGGTGCTGCAGTTGAAGTTCACGGGGTCGAGTGTGGACTGCTCGCCCGTGATCTCCCAGGTGTCGGTACACCACTCGCTAGTGGTGAACATGAAGTAGTGCTCGGAGACCTGGATGGTGTTGGGGTCTCCGGCGACGCTCTCACCTTCGGCGTACTTGTAGATGAGCGCGCCGCTGGGGCAGGAGGTGGCGGCGCAGTCCCACAGGTTGCGGTACTGCTCGGGCACCTCGTCGGGGCAGGCCGCTTCGCCCTCGCCTTCGCCTTCGCCCTCGCCTTCACCCGCGTCGCCGGTGCAGTCGGTGGGCAGCGCCTCGTAGTCTTCCTGGCAGGTGGCCTGGGCGTTGTCGTAGCCGTCGAAGTCCCCGTTGTCCTTGAGCTGCTGCGCGGCCTCGTTGCGGGCCGTGGCTTCTGCGCAGCTGTTGCCTTCCCAGTCTTCGCCCAGCTCGTCGGAGCAGTTGCAGATCGCTTGCTGGTAGCGGCCGCAGTAGTCGGCAACGGACTCCTCTTCTTCGCCCTTGCCGTTGCAGGCGGTGGCCACGAGAAGGGTGGTGAGGAGTACCGAGACGTCGTGGAGACGGGGCATGTCTGCTCCAATGAGAGGACGGGCAGTATACCTGTGCCCCGCGTTCATCGGGGGGTGTGGCTGTCAGGCGGCGGTCAACCTGTGCAGGGCGTCTTCCCGGCGTCAGCCGACCGGCCAGTCGATGGGATGGGCCGGCACATAGCGAAGCACCTCGCGGGCGCGCGCCCCGTCGAGCACACCCGAGAAGTGGAATCGGCCGCGGTTGATGCCGTAGCGGAACTGCTTGCCGGAGACCTTGCTGCGAATGCGGTACAGCGGCCCCATCGCGGCCTCTGCGACCGGGATGCCGATGCGGCCCCACGCCCGAATGCAGGCCGACAGCGGCAGAGTGTCGGCCCCGGGTACGTTGAACACGCCCTGGCGGTCGCTGAAAATGGCCTTGTGGAGCACGCTTGTGGCGTCGTCGAGGCTCAGGAGGTTGATCATGGGGTCGAAGCCGGCGGGCCGGAAGCAGAATGGGCTCTCGAGCCAGTCGAACACCTGGCTGCCGGTGCCAGGGGCCAGCACCTCGGCCATGCGCAGCACCATCACCTGGAGGCGGCCCAGTCCCATGCGCGCACAGGCGGTGACGTCGGCTTCCACCCGGTCGCGCACCCACTGGGGCACGTCGACGCCGATGTTCAGGGGGTGCTCCTCGCCGATGAGCACCGGCAGGTCGCGCCGGGAGCGGTAGACCGCCGCATCGGAGCGGAGCACCAGGCGCTCGATGGTGGGGTGCCGCTCGGCGAGCTCCATGATGCCGCGGAGGGCTTCGACATTGAAGGCGTGGGCCCGGCTGCCGCGGGCCTTCGGGCTGCGGTGCATCGCGAGGTGGACGACCACATGGATCTGGTGGTCGCGGGCGGGACCGAACAGCAGCTCTCGAACCCGTCGAGCCCGGACGAGGTCGACCTGCATGGTGACCACGCGGTCGTTGTCGGCGAGGGGATGCAGGGAGGGGTCGCCGCCGCAGATGACGAGGATGCGGTCGACGCGGGAGTCGGCGAGAAGGGTGCGGGCCAGGCGTTCGCCGATGGGCGTGTCGGCGCCGGTGATGAGCACGTTTCGGCGGCCGGTGAGCCCGGACTTCTTGCGCATCACGCGAACACCCCCTTGCGCTCTTTGAGGCCCTGCTTGAGGAGGACATCGACAGCGGCCTGCACCTGAGCTGCCACCTTGCGCACCACTTCCGGGTCGTCGGCGTCGTCGGGGCTGTACTGCTCGTGGACCGGAATGGGGTCGCCGTAGAAGATGCGGTAGCGGACGGGCAGCGGAAAGGGGACGGCCGGAATCGGGACCTCGGGCACCCCGAAGGGCTTGCCGAGCCGCTTGGAGGCATGAATGAGCGGCAGCTGCTCCTCTGCACCGATGACCCCCACCGGGATGATGGGGGCGCTGTGGCGAATGGCCAGCTCGGCGTGGCCCACGCGGAACTTGCGGAGCTGATACCGTTCCTTCCACGGCTTGATGATGCCGGGCGTGCCCTCAGGGAAGATGAGCAGCAGCTCACCATTCTCAAGCAGGACGCGGGTGTTTCCACGCGAGCCGCCGATCATGCCGGACCGCGCGAACAGCGTGCCCACCCACGGCAGCGATGGCACGAAGTGGTCGGCGATGGCCCGGGCGACCCGAGGCGGATGGGTGTGGCGCTGGACGTCCATCCAGATCATGGCGCCGTCGATGGGGATGCTGCCCGAGTGGTTCGCGGCGAGCACTGCCGGCCCCACTTCTGGAATCGACGCGTGTCCCCGGCTGATGACGCGGAACCACTTGTCGTACAGCGGACCCGCGATGAGATGGCCGAGGCCCACGAAGTCGGGGTGCAGGCCAAACGGGTCGTAGCCGTGGCCGGCATCCTGGTAGTGCAGGTCAGAGAGCCGGTCGAGCTCGTCGTCGGAGAGGTACAGCGACGCGAGCGCCCGGGCGATGGACGGTGGGAATGGCATGGCGACCGGCTATCCCGCCGATTCGCCGTCGGCTCTCAGCCGGTCACATCCCGAGCGCGGCCATCGTGTCGATCGGCACGTCTTCGGGACCTTCCATCCGCGCTTGACCCCGCCAGGCACTGGGCGTGGTGGCGAGGTGCTGGGAGAAGGCGCGCGTGAAGGCCGCGGGGCTGTGGTAGCCGCAGGCGCGGGCGATGTTGGCCACACTGCGGTCGCCGTCGGGGCAGCTCAGCAGCTCCAGGCTGTGGAGGATTCTGGCCCGGGTGAGCCAGGTGGACAGGCTCATGTCGAGCTCGTTGCGGCACCGGCGCTGCAGCGTGCGCTCGGACATTGCACCAGCGAGGGCGGCATCGGCGAGGCCGATGGGACGGCCGAGACGGTCGAGGAGGTGGGCCAGTGCGCGGCGAAGCTGCGGCGAGCGGGCCGTGGGAATGTCGGCGGCGATGGCGTCTTGGCGCCACAAGGGCAGCATGCCTGCGAAGGCCGCGGCGAACGCGCTCACGGGCGCTCCCTGGGGTGGCTTGTCGCGCCATGCGCAGGTGGTGCGGGCCATCTCACGCATGAGGGGCGGCGCCCGGAAGACGGTGAGGGGGTGGTCGTCGTCGATGCCGTCGAGGTCGACCGTCCACACGCGGAGGCGGTTCAGGGTGGCGGCACGAAAGCGCAGGCCGGCGGGAATCCAAGCGGCCTGGCCACGCGGCAGGATGTGAATCGCTTCGGCGGTGATGAGTCGAATCGACCCACATGCCGCGAGCATCACGCGGGGGCTGCCCAACGAATGCCAGTCCCACTCCATCGCGGGGTGGTCGGCACATGCTCCGACGACGGGGGCCGCTGTTCGCGTGGCATCAGGGCGGCTGGTGTCGGAGTAGGCGGCAGCGGGCATGGGGCCTCCCGGGGGTCGGTGGCGGACGGGATGCCTTGTACCCGAACTGGTTTCACGTACGCCAGATCATCCCGGGTCGGACATCGTACGATCGGTAGCCTTCCTTGGATACACGCGCTCGCGAAGTCCTTCTCGGGCGTGGATGAGGCTCGCCTGGGAGGGGGTGCGCTGTTCGGCAAGCGCGAGTGCAGCCATGGCGCTGTCGACGTCGCCCACCGCGAGCCATGCCCGGCCGGCCCGCACCGCCGCATCGACCGCGACATCGTGGCTGGGATCCACGCTGGCCAACCGGATGAGCAGGCGGGCACTGTCGACGTAGTTGCCTTGCTGGAGCAGGCTCTGCGCGCTGGCCCAGATGTCGTGCAGGTCTGGACGTTGCGCGGCGAGGGCGGGTTCGAGCAGGCCGAGGTCCTGGGCGCTGTGCTCGACTGGCGCTTCCATGTCGGCGGCAGGCTGCATCGGCGCCGCTTCGGCCTTGGCGCCCCCCTTGCGCGGCGCCCGCTCCTTGCGCTTGCGGGACTTGCTCTCCACCGCGATGGACACCCCTTCATCGGCATCGTCGTAGTCGGCGTAGGCAGCGGCCGGTGCGTCGGCGGGCGCGTTGGCGTCTTCGCGGCGCTCCACGGCAGCCAGGTCGTCGAACTCATCTGCGGCGTAGCCGAGGGCGACCCCCTCCTCGAGCTCGGCCTCCTCCACGGGCTCGGCTGGGGGGGCCGGCGCGGGGGTGGCGGTGTTGGTGGGTTGGCCGAACTCACCGGTGTTGGTGGCGCCCCCGTAGTCGGCGCCAGCGACACTCCAGTCGTCGTCTCCGGTGTTGCGGTAGTCTTGGAGCTCGGCTGTCTTGTCGGCGGTCTCCCCACCGGCGCTGCGGGTCGATGCCGCGCCCCGGCTGGCTTCACGCGCAGGGCCAGCGCCAGCAGCGGGGGCAGGCTCGGCCTCCACATAGCCAGAGGCCGACAGCGCATCGTCGAGGGTGGGCGTGGTCGGCGCACTCTGCCGGGTTGTGGAGGTGCCGCTCGACGCGCTCGGCGCGGCGGTCTTCTTCGCGGGGGCAGGCCTGGCTGCGGGGCGGGCGTCGCGGTCCTGAGACCGGGCGACGTCGTCTTTGGCGTCGATGTCGCCATCTCGGTCGGATTCCGTCGCCATGCGCTTCGGCCGCGCGGGTTCGAGAGCCGTGGGGGCTTGGGCCGCCGTTGCCGTAGCGGGTTCCTCCGCCATCTTCGCGCCTTCGAGAACCGGCATCGACTGGTTGGTGTCGAAGGTCGGACCGATGAACAACAACACGCCCGCCGCCGCCGCAAGCACACCCACTGCCGGGAACCACCACCGGCGTGTGGGGGAGGGGGCAGCAGCGCGTCGCGACGCGAGGGAGACGACCTCGGCCGGCGCTTCGATGGGGTCAGGCGCGTCTGCACTGTCGGCTTCGGTGGACAGCTGGGTGGGCGGCGCGATCTCGGCCGGGAACTCGCCGGTGATGCGGATGACCGGTGCGAACGGCCCGGTGGATACACTGTCGAGGATGTCGTCGATCGACAGGGACGGGGCGGGGGCCCGGTCGGGGGACAGTGCGACAATGGCCTCGTTGAGGTCGTTGTCAGCAAGTCGGGGCAGCTCTCCTGTGGCGAGGGCGTCGGCCAGTGCGGCGGCCTCGGCGAGCTCCTCGGCAGAGGGCTCCAGTGCGAGCGGACCGTCCAGCAGGTCGTCGAAGACCTCGTTGAGCAAGCCCGCGCGCGGTGCCGGTGCCAGCTCGGGACGCAACGCGAAGACCGCCTCCATCACGTCGGGGTCGATGGCCTCCCACTTGCCCTCGGCACCACGCTCCAGTGCCTGCGCGAGCTGCGCGGCCTGGCGGGCTTCGATGGGGGAGGGCTGGGTCATCGGTCTTCTTTCGGGGGACTGCGGTGGGGGGGACGGTGCGGAGGGAGGACTTGTTCAGGGGGAGCGGTCGGTGGGACCTGACAGCGGACTTTCAGGGGGGGTAGACCTTCTTGAAGGCCTTGCACGCGCGGTGCAGCAGCACATCGAAGGTGCCCACCTTGACGTCCATCAGGGCGGCACACTCCTCCCGGTCGCGGTCCTCGATGAGGCGAAGTCGCAGGGCCATGGCGTAGCGCGGGTTCATCCGGCTGAGCGAAAGCTCGACCATGGCCTTGGTCTCGGCAATCTCGGGCGCGCGGTCGGGACGCGGCGGCGGCCGGCCCATCGTGCGGTCTGCGGTCTCTTCGTGGTCGTGCTTCTCCTGGAACTTGCGGGCCCGTTGGCGGGCGCGGTGGACGTCGATGGCGCGGTTGGACGCAATCCTGCGCAGCCAGAACCAGATC
>ENA-OWNT01001835-OWNT01001835.1-seawater-metagenome-genome-assembly--contig:-NODE-1835-length-24361-cov-3.999300_pt1 | contig 24361 bp, 23 predicted proteins | sample MGYA00238136_ERZ651165 | MGnify/ENA primary metagenome ERZ651165 (study PRJEB26861, sample SAMN08777766) | seawater metagenome | isolation source: coastal seawater | place: USA: Florida | collected...
GTGGAAATTCTACGTTTCACATTTGCGTCGACTGTTTGGTCTTCGAACATAATCTTCCTTTGAAATTAATATCTGTCGTCTGTTGTTTAAAACCATGCGCGCCGGATTCGCGGCTTTCTTGCGTCAAGTGCGGCGCCGCCCTGTTCCCGTTCTTGCCGTTGCTGTCGCGACTTCTGCGGCTGCGGTAACAACGACGGCTTTTGCACACGGGACCCATCCACACAGTCACGACGGAAGCCCTGGTCTCCAAGCACGCATTCGGCAACTCGAGCGCCAGGTTTCCGATTTGTCTGAACTAGTGAACGTATTTACACAAGATGTAAGCGCCACTACTGGTCAAGGCAAAGCTATATTTTCGTGGGATCGGGGACTAACAGATTGCTTCCCCGAAGATGCTCGCCCCTTCGAGAAAGATTTGCACGGTGGGTTCAATGAAGACCCGAAGACTGGAATTGTGTACACAGGGGTCCCAGGTTATGGACTTTGTCGCATATCACCAGACCTCAAAACGTGGACCCGATTTGGTGACGATCCACGTCTCAAAGGAAACATTCACGGGATAGTTGTTTTTGAGCACGTCGACGGCCGAACATTGATAGCTGTCGCGCAGAATGATGACCAGCGCGTGTTAATTATTGATCCCAACAACGGCGATGTGTTGCAACAGCTCAGTTCTCCGCGTGGTGGAGAATTCAATTTTGCCGAAGCAAACAAGTACTATTCCAATCGCCCTGTTCAGCAGGCGCCATGGGGACGAGACGGTGTTGACAAGTCCCACGTGCCAGATTTTGCTTGCACAGACGTCACTTACCTTGACGGCCGACTGTACGTCGTCACTGGTTATTGTGATGGCGATTTCGTTTTGACGGCAACGGCTGTTGAAGATTCGCAAAATGGTGAGCTCTTTCGTTGGGGTCCAACAGCATGGGGTGGCAAGGGAGATGGCGCCGGTCAATTCCGAACTGCTCATGGCGTGTTCGCGCACGACGGCAACATTTTTGTTGCCAATCGCGAAGGTCACGAGGTTTGATGTGTTGTAAATGTGGCGAACGCTGATAGTTTTTCGACGACTTCCAGCTCACTCGGTGCAATTGTGTGTTTTTACACTCGTGTCCTTATAGGTGCTTGAGTTTACACCCGATGGGCACCTTGTACGCTGTCTTCCCGACATCCCAGAGGGAGCTCGCATCTGCAATGTTGCCCATGCTGGCGAGGATGACATGTCAGTCGACGTGCTGCCGTCGGATTGTCACACGCAATATTCAAGTTTTGCATTTTCACATTTAGGTTTGTATTCAACGCACTTGAGCCAATTCAGTACACGCCTAAAAAGACGGCGCCCATCTACGCACACTCTGGGGAGCGATTGCTAGCAACGATTGAACCCGGCGAGCTTGGCATCCCCGTGCTGAAGCATCTCCACCATGTGTGGCCCCATTACGTCACCCAACCCGACGGTAAGTTTTAATGCTGCTGCTCCCAAGAATGCACAATGAAATTTACAACGCTATTTGGTTGGCTTGTCAGGCTCCAAACAACTGTATCTCCTTGTTTCTGGGTGGTGTAAGGGCAAATTTGCAGTTCTAAAACATGTCGACAAGCCGGCGCACTAACTGCGGGTCCCGCGTGGCAGGATGTCTATCGCGAATCCGCAGCCCTGACTTTGGTCACCAAATTTTCGCTTCGAACAGATGATGAAACGATCTGGGTCAATGTTGAACCAGCGCACAACTTTTTTGATAAAAAAAGTTTATATATAATAATAAAAGAGATCGCAGGAACATACAGCAGTGTGTCTGCCGTGGTTGGATTTTGCGATTGTACTCACAGGTTGGAGTTCAGATATTGCACCCTGAGACTACATAGCCGTTTCTTCCGGGAACTCAACAATATCGACCTTGTCCAATGCAGCCATAGACCGCTTCTTCTGCAAAGAATCTTGCCTGTGATAACAAGTTGAGAAACATTGAACCAAGACAAATTGCATGCAAGGCATGGGACATCACGAGTGACAAGACTTACAACCCCACAAGATTTTGGTCTGGGTTCGCGCTCTCTTTGCCTTGCTGGGAGAGGTACCTGCAACATGAACCGGTCGACGATGAAGGGCCCAGCACTCATATCGCACATTTACTAACTGGGCACCAACGTACTTCTCTGTCCCCTGCCTGATGTACTCCTCCGTGACCTTACGCTCAAATGGTGAATGCATGGACACGGTGTCATTCTCAGTGAACCTTGTGCAGTAGACACACGATTAGAATGTTGTTTTGAGGCAGGCCCTCAAGCCAAGCCAAACCGCGTACCGATACTGTACGGCATCCGCACTCTCATTCCACTCAACGATAACCAGAGGTGTGCCACACATACGACAAAATTTGCTTCGATGGCTTCCACCTTCGGTGCCGCACTGTGGGCAACGAGGAAGGTTCATCGTCTCCACGGCCTACGCAATTTTCGCCCCGGCCAGTGAGAACAATGGATTTTGATTAGCAAGCTGGCATAACACGCGACTCACCGCCCTCTCAACCTCCTTGTGGAAGCGCTGCGCCTGCATCGATGAAAACCCTTTGGCGCGCAAAATTTGTGTGTCTTTTCTCAACTCCTCCTCCTTCGTCTCGGGCTTGTCGCCAAATTCCATCTCATACCAGAGGCCCTTCGAGCTCTCAACCGCAGATTTGGACCAACCGAGTGCGGCCGCCAGAACGCTTGAGTCGCCATTGGCGAGGTGCTGCAGCACAGACTGATCATACGTGTTAATTCGCTGTAGAATTTGCTTTCGCTCCTTGTTTTGTACTTCTTTCATACGTTCATAGTCAGACACTAGCTGGTGTTGTGCCTGAGACATCAACGTATCTTGTAGCTTACTGCGAACAAGATCCTCTGCGTCCACTTTGGTCAATCTTCTGCCGGCCGTTACCGAATCCTCTGATGCTTTAGCAATCAGATGTTCTGCTGCAGACTGCACAACATTGGTGCCTATAGGACTGTTCAAGAAGTCCTCCGTCGACTGCTCCGAAGACGCAATGGACTCCGTCTCAACCTTCTTAAACTCAAGTTCGAACACAGTGTCCATGTCGCCATAAAGTTCTTGAATGTTGGCGGTCAACTGCCCTCGTTGGTAACGGTTGTGCTGCTGCTCAACGTCAGACATGCTTTCGTTGAGACTACGCTTGATCAATAGGTGACGTCGCGCTGCGTAAATCACCAACAAAATCATTTCGCGTTCAGTCATTTTGCGGCACTTGTCATTCAAAGTTTTTGCTCGTTCTGCCTGTGCCAGGATCATTTGCTGTTTCTTCTCTTCGACTCGCGCTGCTTGATCCTCCTCTTTCATTTTCTTAACCTTTGTTGACAAAATCGAGTGCTCTTGAAGAATTTGCAAAATATCCGCGCGAGGTCCAAACTGCAGCACTCGCCAATCCCTTAATGTATGCCAGTATTCCGGGCTGCAGATGCTGTGCTGCAAACGGCGTTGCAAGTTCCGAATGGGTAGGATGAAGAGAGAATTCCCTTTACAAAACGCGACGAGTTCTTCAAATGATATCTGACCATCGTGGTTGGAATCAATTCGTTTCATGAGGTCTTGAAGTTCCTGCGGTCCGAGGCCTTCTGCATCGGCGCCATTGATCATCTTGAGCAACGCAATGCACTCGGCAGGCGACAAATAGTTGTTGTGGTCGTCGTCGAAAATATCAAACATCAGCTGAATAAGCATGGTTTCAGTGCGAGTCACAATGTTCCAAACTTGGACCACAAACTCACGAAAGTCGATACCTCCACCGCCATCTTTGTCAAAGGCCAGGAAAACTCGCTCCATCAATTTTGTGTCTTTCAAACACAATCGATCCAAAAACTCCCAATAGTCAATCTCACCACTTTGATCTGTGTCCATCAACTCGAAGAAGTCAAAGAAGTCTCGCTGCGCATCTTCCTCCAGTCGTAGCACGTCAAAAACATCACGGGCATTTCTAGAATACTGTTTGAACTTTGCGAGGCGCAAGTCAAAGGGCTCGGAGCCGAAACTTTGAATGTAGCTCCACGCGCTCCCCATTCTCGTCAAAGCTCAGTGTAGTGGCCGCAATCACACCGGGCACGTGCCAGTGCGCACTACCTTCACATCATTAACTGAACAGCGGCAGCTTTGTGGAATTTTTTTTGCTGGATTTTCTTTCTGATTTGGTGAGGTCACGCGTGAACGTGAACAAAAGAGTGTCCGACAACATTCCAGCTGCGAATGTCACAGTGCTGATTAACATCGCAGCACCGCAAAGAGCAATGATTCGTTCGACCTTACTTACGAGTCGACGTTTAATCTTTAGCTGTCCGACGTGAGCGACTTGAGTCATCTCTCTTTTGACAACAACGGCACAACAACGGCACAACAACGCGACAGTCGCGACAGCCGCGACGCAAGCATCCATGACAACGACGAAAGACGACAGAGATGACAACAGACAACGAACACCGAAGACGACAAACGACGACAACAACACAAAGGAGAAACTGTAACGGATCACTCACTCACTTACTCACTCACTCACCCACCCACCTACCTAACCCGCTCCTCCCACCTCCAGCCAGTGCTCCGCAGCGCACTCACTCACTCACTCACCCACTCATGCATTCGAGAAAACACAGCCTGTATGAATGCATTTTGATCTTCCTGAAGTTTTCTTTGCTTTCAAATGCAACAACGACGCACCGCAACAACGCAACGGACAACAGACGACATAGGCAACGACAAACAAGCAGCAGGCTTAGGTTGCTCGGCAACGCAGCAAACACACCCCGCCACACCGACTGGCATTGGTGCATGAACACAACTCGTCCCGGGTTGAAGGAACCCATTTCTGGAAGTCTGTGTGTTGTACAGTGCTCGAGATGTGCGCGAAAATTACGGGTTGTGTGGCCACACTCGAGAAACTTGGTATCCGCATGGAAAATTCTGGACGTGTAAACTTTCGGCAAATTGCGACGGGGTTCTGAAAATATGTGTGCACCCGCCGCGTCGCCATCGCCACCATAGACATGGATGCCTGGCTGTGAATGTCGCCATGCGGTTACGGTTGTGGTTGATTGCAATCGTGAGCAGTGTTCTCGTGCAGTTTGCGTCTGGCGAAAAAGATTTCCAGTCGGCAACCGACTTCGCTGCTGCGTTGCAACATGCTGCAAATACAGGGAATGTCACGGCACCCGCTGGAAACGTCTGGTGCCCATTGGTGCCGCGAAGTGAAATCGATGGACAGGTCATTGGTATCTCAGTGTGCGTCTCCGAGTTCGCACCATGCAGTCTCTGCTCCGAAGCTGAAGTGTTAGTGTTCTCAGTGACGACGCGAGCAGAAGTGTCATTCTTGCTGGACCAAGCGAAGGAGGTTCGCTGACGCTGCAGTGCCACGGTGTTTGCAGCCCCAGTTAGTTAATTCATTGTATTACGGTTGAAACAGGCATTGTTTGACACATATGATTTTGGGTTAGCATTCCGGATATTGTCTCGGATTCTCAATTTTTATGCATCTTCGTCCGCCGAAGTTGTTCATGGCGGAGTTGTATTCAAGGTATTTTAGCTGCAAATTGAGGCTCGTTTTGGAACCGCTGTGATCGATTGACACGTGATGAACAGGCAGCTACATTACTGGGCATTGCCTTGAATTTGTGGGCAACTGAGTTTAGCATCCGTTCAAACCGCCTATTGAGTGACAACTCTTTTGCATCATCAAACGCCTTGGAACAGTTCAGTGGAGCAGTTCGTCAGTTCATGCCTTTGGTCGTTGATGGGGCTGAGCAATCTTTCGGTTATGCAATTGACACTGGCCGCAAGCTGTGCGGGCCTTGCACAGAAAGAAATTGCCCGTGCGCGTGCGTGAACTTTGCTATTTTCGGCCACTGCCATTCCGAAATAATAGAGTGTTGTGCGTGACTCAGGCGTTCCAATGCGACCAAAGATAGCATCGCACTGCAAGGGTTGATTTACGTGACAGACTCATTGGAGGTGAAACCGTCGACGTGCATGTTTTGTTTGGCACACCGAGGATGTAAGCATTGTGGGTTGTTCGTGCAACAGGCATTCCACTACAACTGTCAAAACTTTGGATGGCCATGCCAATACAGATTTTTTAAGGACATGAAATCAGTGAGTTCTTCCGTCTACGCTTGCGTCTCTATGAGCCATAACACAACGACGGTTTGTTCTTGGGCCAATTTGTAGCTGTCAACATTGTTACCTCCGCTACCACCTCCATCACATACATCCGAGCGAGGAAATCGATTGCTAGAACTTGTTCACGCATATCAGCCTTCCTCTCACAATCATTCGAGAGTCGATGAGGTGGCGGATCTTGCTCCCCCGCACCATGATCGTGAAGGGGATCCCTCGTTCTTTCAAGCGGCTTTCGACAAAATTGCCGCAGTGTTCGGAAGCGCTGAAATGCAACAAGACGCTGATGTGGCCTTTTCTTCAAATGTTTCTCGTCGCAGCTTTCGCAAAATGTACTGTGGTAACTCGAGCGCCCGTCAGGCACCGTTGGTGGCTCGACAATATGCTAGATCATGGCCGGTTGTAAGGGAATTGAACACGGAAGAGCCTGCAAAAGTGGGCAAGAAAAACCGTAACAACGCGTTCCAATACAACCGATCTTTTGCGACGCCTTTGCGGTTCACGATTCGGCATCTGCTGCGTGCCACCTTTGAAGCCAGCGTCGGTGAAAAAGCTGAAGAAGCTGAGTACGGCTACAGTGACTGGTGGTTCAATGCTCCGGAGTACGCGCAGTTTTGCATGCATGCTTGAAGCGTTGTTGTCGACCGCTCACGGGTGAATTGAATTTACTAGGTGGCGCGAAATCGTTTTCGCCAGAAACGGTCAAAGCTACAACAGCGCTCAACTCAGACGGTTGAACCTGTTCTTCCCGTCACTCCGCCATATCTCTCTCCACCTCGACTCTGCTTTTCCGGGACGATGGGCTTTATTGGTTCGTGCACATTTCCTGGGTGGGGACTTGACATGGACGCTCTTTCACTGGCCAACATCTGTGACAGGGTTCCCTTCCATCAGCATCATCAAAATCACATCCCATGTTCCCTGCGGCTTCCTACAATCCTCCTGCTGAATTTATGTTCAAAGCCTCATTACCCATCTTCGATATTTGCGAGACGGCGTCTAAACTAGCTCCTCGGGTGCTCCGGACTCTTTGGACTGGACATGAACAAGTTCGTTGTTGCGGGCATGTTCAAGTTACACTGGCATTCCTGACCTTCGGTTGCAATGCCGATAGACATGGAGAATCGCCCCATTTAATTTCAGCACTTGGACGTTGCAAGTCGAAGGTAGCCAACGCTTCTTTCTGGCTAGTCCGTCGTCGATCAATCCAGTTGGTGCGTTCAGAACAATGTTTCTCCCAGTTTCATAACCTTTGGCCCTGATGATAACCTCCGCGTCTTGTGAACATCTGGCACAGAGTCACTGTCATTTTTTCCGGGTCGGCTCCCCAACAGCTCGTGGGGAGTTATGTCCCCGTACGCCGACACTCGCTTTGTCGACATATCGCTCATAAGCACTCTACGGAACACGACTGCGAGTCACACTTTGCACTCGGAACGCGAGAGCAATGAGCACCGGACCCAACGCTCGATCATTGAAGCCGACAAGGTCGTGGATGTGCACGCAGGAGATGTCATGTTCATTCCAAGTGGCTGGTGGTATGCAACATTTGCATTGTCACCCAGTGTTGCTGTCGAATCGAAGTTTACGTGTAGTAAAAGCAACACTGCAAGCATTATTTCGGAGTTGAAATTACGCAACCAAAGCAACGGGGCGATCAAAAGCTGCTTGAACAGCCTCGAAAATTACAGATCACAGCGAAAGCGCAAGCCAAGAAAAGCGACAAAGAAGCCGAACAAAGGTATGTCCAACAAACACCGCACGTTGCACGATGGCACTGTTGACGCTACTGTTGTACCTTAGGAGATACAGAGCGTGTGAACGACTTCCAGCAGCGTGGGATGCGAGAGATGAAAGTGGGACAGGATTCTCTGTGCGTACAAGCAGCGAGCTGCGAGCTGCGATTGCTTGATGAATAGTGAATGAGATTGTAAATTTTGACATATAGGTGGGTGGCAACAAACTTGGTCAAAGAGGAAGATCTTGCGCGCTCCCGACGACGTCACAAGCAGGAGCCGGCGTCTGCGCGCGGGGCCTGATAGAATGCTTCGGGCAACCAAATTGGATTCGGCCCCATCATTCAATGACGCCGTACTCTTTGCCAACTTCAATGAAAGCATCCACAGCGGCATCGATTTGCTCAGTGGTGTGGGCAGCAGACAATTGGCATCGAATGCGCGCTTCACCACGCGGCACCACTGGGAAACTAAACCCGATAACATAAATGTCGCGCTGTAGCATTGCGTCCGCCATTGCCGTTGCTTTGGCGGCATCGTATATCATCACAGGGCAAATTGGATGATCTCTGTTACCAGACACAGTGAATCCAGCTTCCTGCATGCGGTCACGGAAGTGGTGTGTGTTCGCCCGAACCTTTCATGCAAGCACAGACCGTTTGTAAGCACCAGACACAAGGGCACAGAATGGGATGATATCTCACCTTTTCGACCAGGTCGCTGGACTCCAACAATCGTTCGAACACTTTGATCGACGCTCCGACAACACTTGGAGCGACAGAGTTTGAGAACAAGTAAGGTCTGCCCTTCTGTCGCAGCATTCCAACCACTTCTTTGGATCCAGCGGTGTACCCGCCAGTGGCGCCCCCTAACGCCTTGCCGAGAGTAGAGTTGATGACATCAACTTTAACTCCAAAATGCTCATCGGTACCGCGACCACGCGGTCCGATGAAACCAGTGGCGTGGCACTCATCGACAAAGATCTGGGCGTCATACTCATCGGCAAGCTTCTTGATTTCGTCAAGCGGAGCAATATCACCGTCCATACTGAAAGCGCCATCGGTAACGATCCAACGGAAACGGGAACCCGACTGCTTGGCGTCTTCAAGCTTGGACCGAATGTCCTCGATGTCCATGTGCTTGTAAATGAACTTTTGCGCCTTGCACAGCCGAATCCCATCGATGATACTAGCGTGGTTCAAGGCGTCCGTGATGATTGCGTCTTCTGGTGATAGAATGGCCTCGAATATCGCCGCATTCGCGTCGAAGCAGCTTGGGTACAGAATCGCATCCTCAGTGCCGTGAAACTCAGCGATTAGTGACTCAAGTTTCTTGTGGATGTCTTGCGTTCCACAAATAAACCTGACACTGCTCAACCCAAAACCATGCGAGTCCAACGTATCTTTCGCGGCCTGCACCAATTCTGGGTCATTTGACAGTCCAAGGTAGTTGTTGGCACAGAGGTTGACAACACTCGACGGGCGCTCCTGAACAGTTACGTTTGCAGACTGGGGACTCGTAATAACTCGCTCGACCTTATAAGTGCCTGCTTCCTTCATCTCGTCCATCTGAGCTTGAAGGTGACCGTTGAGCCTACTTGCAGCGGCCTGCGAGGAGAACGATCGCGTCCACTTGAATGCAGCGGACTGCCGAAGAGCACGCGCCAACATATTGGGTTAGTGTCCAAGGACAAAGAAAGATGAGCGTCGTTTTCTGCTCGACTTTTGGGCTTTAAAATTGCACTGTTAAACCACAAGGTTCGACCTGCAACTTTGTTTTTGTTGGTGTAACGTGTTCAACCAGGCAGTGCACCTAGCCGTCCTGGCGGATGTCTTCAACGCGGCCGACAACCACTCGCCATCTATAGACGTCGACGGCCATCGGATCACCGCCACTCGCCATTCGTTGCCACTCGCAGCCCGCATCATCAACACACGGTCACAAAACACAGTCACGTACAAACACCACTTCGAGTCTCAGCGAAAGCCGTGGCGAGGAGAAGGGTGAAAAACAACAGCGCAGAGAGGCTGGTCGGAGGAGGTGGACAGGGAAGGAAAGGAAAGGTAAAGGTGAGAGAAAAAGATACGACGACGCCACAACGCGACGGCCAGACGACAGACGACAACACAACGACACAACGCCACACACGCTGACAACCCGACGACCGACCGACCGACCGACCGACCGACTGACTGACTGACTGACCTGGGAAAGTGACCAGTGAGTGAGTGAGCTGTGAGTGAGCTGTGAGTGAGCTGTGAGTGAGCTGTGAGTGACTGTGTGTGAAATGAGTGCTGCGCTGGCTGAGGAACGCTGGGAAACGTCGACGAAGACAACACAATGCCTCGATCGCTCCAGTGAACAAATATCAATTTGTGAATTACACAATATACGTACCATACGGTTGGTTTAGTAGAAATAATCTACTAAAATAGTGTGCCTGTACGCACTTGTGTGATGATTGACGAAATGGCGAAATGAACACTTCATTTATGTGATTGTAATTTACAACTTACAGAAATCGTACTGTATGTTGAATTTTTGTGATGACTCCTAACTTCAGGTCGCTGGATTGCACTCTCATCGTTCGTTCATCCGTTCGTCCGTTCGTTCGTCTGTTCCATCGTTTGTTTGTTCGTCCATCAGTTGAAACGACGCTCAACGAAAAGCAGACGCCGAACGAGTTTCACAACCCAACTCAAAGACCGATGACGCTGAAGGCCAACGGCGCGGAACATGGAACAGGAGCGACCGCTGCGTGGAATGGTGGGCACGGTAGGACATGGGCAGGCGCAGAAGACACGCTGACAAAAGTTTCTGGCTTAGGTCAACGTGCCCGGTGGTTCATGTGTCCACAAGGATCAATCATCGCGGTGGGTGCACTGCGATAGTTGTGTCCAAGTAACTGCAGCCCTCGCGACGCGCAACGTCGGAATTCTAAGACATTTGTGTACGATGTAGCTCTGGATCTGAGGAAACGGACAGCTTTCATGAGTGGTACTAATTTCGGGCGGATTTTCTGTGGAAAAACTACCCACTGGGTGCCCATGGTCGTATGTAGCTCCTGCAACAGTCAGCTTTGATTTGTGCTTCAGTGATGTCGCAGGATCCGCGTCAAAGCGCGAGATCTCAAAGTGACGACGAACCAAAAATATCTGCACGGCAACTGGTGCAGGACAAATGTCGAGAGAACTTGACAGCTGGCGCGCGCCTGTTGTACGCCCGCAAGTTCGAAGATGCACTCGCCAAATTCCAAAAGGTGCTGGTGTTTGATGCAAGAAACGCGAACGCTTTCGCCTTGAAGTCGAAATGCTATCTTCAAATGTGTGACTTGAAGTCCGCAATAGCGAATTTGAAAAAGGCTTGCGAGTTGGATCCGGATGAGCTTGATTGGAATAAACAACTGTCAATTTTGATGGATGCTCAAGGACTGAACTTGTTAGATCAAGTGCGATCCGGAGTTGCAGGTTGGAAAAATCTGATCCTCAGAGCGATTGAGTTTTTCAACAAAGCTATCAAGGCGGATAGTGGCGAGCCGTATTTCTGGCTGCATCGAGCCATTGCACACACTTTGAAGAGTGATTACCCGTCGGCTGTGGCAGACTTGGAGCGTTATGTGTCGATTGATGCCGACAACTGCGAAGTGTTCATAATGTTGGCCAAACTTAATTGGCGCTTGAACAATCCTCAGGCTGGTCAGATTAACCTTGATAAGGCGCATCAAGTCGATCCCGGACATCCGGAAGTGCAAATTCTGAAGAGGAGTGTTGCCAAACGAAATCAAATTGTGTACCAAAACACTGCACGAACGATGCTCAACAACGATTGCGAAAGCACCGTCGAAGAACTTGACCGTGCTCTGCAAGTAACTCCGACGAATGTCAACATGCTACTCTTGCGAGCAGCTGCGCACAGGAAACTTGGCAATCTTAAAGAGTCTCTCGCTGACGTTAAGCGAGCCAAGGACGTGTACACACGCAGTGTCATGGAGCATCGCAAATTGTTAGTGGCACGCAGCAACGACGACGAAGGTGGAGCTGCGAAGAACTTCTCTCAAGTGGAAGAACTACCTGATATCGTGATCCAGCGAAACAACACTTTGAATGAAATGGGCATCCAAGAAATGCGTTCAGGCCACGTGCGCGCTGCATGGTCCATCTTCAACCAAGTGGTAGAATCGGATTGCGCTTTGTCGAAGCGAGACCCCAAGTATCGCCAGAGCCCCCTTTTTCTGTTGAATCGAGGTGACGCCCAACGCCACGCTCGGAACTGGGCGAAGGCGTTTGAAGATTACAATATTGCATTGAAACTTGAGCCAAACAATATGCAGACCAAGAGCCGCATCGCGCTGGTGTACTCCGAATTTGCGGTTGCTCAGTTCAATGCAAAACATTACGGACGGGTACGTCGCAGCAGTCATCGTGTAACCCACAACCTGTACCAATGTGCTGACATTTTGTTCCGGTGTGGCCGTAGGCGGTGACTTTGTACACGCAAGCGTTAGAAATGTACCCGGAGTCGTCTCATTTGTACCTGAGCCGCGCCAAAGCGTATTATTACAACCATGATCTCAAACATGCACACGACGACTTGCGAATTGCTGTCCAGAAAGATCCGACGAACCACGAGGCTGCAGAAAGGTTGCGAAGTTTAAGCGCTTCATTCCAGGCCCAATCACCGACAAGACAGAGCGGACTGCCATTGGCAAGCCCACAGCGAACATCTCCACGGCGATCGGAGCGAAGCGTGCAATTTCCGCAAATGCCTCGAAAGGATAGCGTGGCGATCAAAATGCTACCGGGCAGATCTGCGGGTGAAACAGTCGTGCCGCACAGTTTCGGGAGCGGCTTCCAAGTCATGCCCAAAGCCGACGCACGTCGAGCGCGTCAAACCTCGAACAATATGCGGACGACACGTCCACTGCCGTGACGTTCTAGCTGACCCTGCTACACCCGTTTTCTGTGACAACAGCAGGCGCGTTGTGACGCAGTCTTCAGATGTGATAATATATTACAACAAGCTCACATTTATGGCATTAATTTAAGGTTGAGACATCACCAACGGACTACTCGATTCGTTAGCCACATGGTCGCAGCGAGACACAAGCAAGAAAAGTTCAGCCCTGGAATTCCCGAGGCGTCCAACTGCGGAGGGTGTTCGTTAACGCACTGATCGTTACAACCGTCTTCAGTGCAACACAGGACAGTGGTGTTCGATGAATATTCCAGAACCTCCTTTTCGCGCCACCCGTCATGAACATAAGTTGAGTAGTTTGTATTGTATGGCTCGCCATTGGATTCGTACTGACTGCGAAGCTGTTCGCAGCGTTCCGCAGTAACTCCGGAACGGTATGTGCTCGTAAAAGTCACGCCTTCGGTTACATAAACGGTGCACACCTCCACGCAAGTTGTTATGGGATCAGAGTCCCCAAAATATGTCTCGTACAGCACAAGACCAGGATCTCTCGAATCGAGTAGTGTTCCTCCAGCGTCATATTCGCTATAACCGACTTCACAAACAATTGAGCTCTGCAGTGTAGCAGTCGTAGTCATTGTTTGCAGCCCAAAAGGATTGCCTACGATTTCCCTTTCATTGAAACTTTCAAATGTTCAACACATTTTGCTTGGTGTCTTTCTATCCCACGGAAGATTGAATCATTTTTCCGTCGCCGTGTTTGTCCCTTGCCGTGCAAGTTTGCGCGGCTGGCCATTTCGCGGCCCGCGATGGGAGTCCAGGAGCCGACGGACTGCACGCGGAATCACACTTGCGTACATCCGTTGCGTGCAGTGTCTGCTTGTCTGTTGCCAGTCTCGCTGCATCCTCTTTGCGGGACTGCAGCAGCAGCAGCAGCGACGAACATTCCAACATCCACCGTGCGGCAACCGGACGAAAAACCGGACAGTGCGCGGGGTGTTCGCCGACGTAGACACCGCAAAAAGGAACGAAGGCAGTGAAGTGAAGGACACAGCAAAAGTGATCTAAAGCGTCGTGTGTCCGTCGTGTCTGTCGTCACTGTCGTCGTGTCCGTTGCCGTCGTTGATCGTACGCTTCTTCGTTCTTCGCCGTTTCGTCGTTCACAGCGTTGCGCAGAAACGTCACCGACAGGGACAGTCCCCAACAATGCCTGCGCCAGACAGGTCCGACATTGGCACATACAGGCTAAGTTGGTAATTCGCTCACCAACTTGACCGCACAACGCGCAACGCTCCGTTGTGGTTGTTGTGGTGGTGGTCTGTTGTTGTTGCGCTGTCGTGTTGTCGCTGTTGTTGCGGAGCCACTGTTCGTCGTCACCCCCTGCGTTGTTTGGTGACAACGAACATTGACTTATTCGGTGCCTCGTATTCGAGGGGTCACGCCTGCACCCAACTCCTGAAACCTCAACGCGCAACGCAAGGCTGCGCTGTGATGTGTGGCCGCCTGCTGTTTTCATTCTTCGTTCGTTGGGTTGTTGGGTGTGAACGCGGGTGCTTCGTTGGCAACCCACGTCTTCGCCGCCTGCGCTTCGCATATTGGGGAAGTCGTCGCGAAACCAGGGAAATTAGTGCAACAAGTGGGACACGAACATATGTTCCCCAGGGATCCGTTCCATTGGAAACTCTCCAAACCAAACAAACATGTGGCTCGAAAACGCCAACTATATATTTTTCTTGTTTTGGTGTGCGAACACGCCCATACACCGGTCGTGCAGTCGTCACACATCACAATGCTTGATCAGTTGTTGGCCATTGTGAAGAAAAATCGCTTCGCGGTGTCTGTGGCAGTGCCGACGCTTGTCCTCGTCGTGTTGTGGAAACGGGGATGGATCCGAGTCAAGCATCTTGCGCTTCTGGCCTTAGCATATTTCATTGCCCGCTACTACCGTTCGAAGTCAAAAGTCGCGGCTGTATCTGAGCCCGTGTCCTCGAAGGAAATATCAACTTTTGATGACGCACGGGATTTTGTCGGCAAGTGTGCAAACCTGGCGAATGAGGAGCGCCTCGCATTTTACGGTTTGTACAAGCAAATTACGACAGGAGATTGTCAGAAAAAAAGACCACGTACGTCAAAATTTGCCCGTTGTGTGTCCGCGAGATACACTTCGCCATCGTAAAGATTTCCAACATGCCCATCATTGTTGTTCGTCTTTTATGCTGCTGCAGTCCTGGATGTTGTTGGTCAATACAAATGGGATGCTCACACCGCGTGCAAGGGAATGTCACAAGCAGATGCAGAGGCAGAATACATAAAATTGTCTCGAAATTTGCAGGAAAAATTGTTAGCAAATCCGGCGGCGAACACGGCAGCGCCAAAAACAAAAGCGGCATCCATGAAGCAAGCACAAAGTGTGATGAGCAACGTCGAGGGTGCCGCGGATATCGGCGATAAAGATCTGGCAGTTCTCGTGGAGGCAGAGCAATACGAAGAGATGAAGCTAGTGCTCACAAGTGGAGCGCAGGACATTGATGCAGCCAATGAAGACGGTGAAACCGCGCTCCACATTGCTTGCGATCGCGGCCATGCTCAAGGAATTTCGCTGCTCTTGCAACACGGCGCCAATGCCCGCGCGGCGAGTAATGACAAGCAAACGCCGCTTCACATGCTGATGTGCGCCAGCCCTGATTGCGTCGATAGCATTGACTTGCTGTTGAAACACAAGGTGCGTGTATTTGCGGCGTAAGTTCCTTTGTTTCAATGACTGTCATATAATTGATTTCTCTCTGATGTCGACAATAGGCGAGCATCAACGCTGTCGACGAAGATGGAAACACGCCACTGCACCAAGCAGTAGAGATGGATGCCCCTGAGCTTGCTCAACGTCTTGTTGAGTTGGGCGCGGACGTGAACTCAAAAAATGAAGAAGATATTGTCGCTCTGAATCGAGAATGGGCGAAAGAGAATGGAATTTCGTTTGCGGAACAGTAAAACTCATCCCCACGGCTGCGGCGGTCAAAGAGCTATCCGTGCGCGTGGATCACTGCATTGCCACATCATGGCTTCCTCACAGCCATGCTGGTCATCGTACAGCAGTGCAACTTTTAAACATGATCACGTTTCATTCATAGTTGTCGTCAGATCAGTGCTCAAGTTGTTGGCTTGCTGCGTTTGCGTGCGTGAGACTCGCCTAATGTGAGACCAAGTGACCAAAACCGGTTTGCAAATTTCTAGAGACTTTTGTGTCGAAAGGGAACTCAAACTGTGGTTACGGTTACCAATTGTACAATGTGCGCCGTGGGTGTGTTTGCCCTTTCGAGACGGCACCATCCACTGCAAGAAAATGCTACTCTGTGCTTGCCAACGCAATACTTTCTAACTTGCAAAAGCATGGTCTACGCCTTTGGCATTTGTACTTTTCGGCACGGTCCTTTTGAGAAGCACCAACTGCATGACACCGGCTTTCCCATAACTTTGACGGTAGCAGACAACGCTTTTTCGGCCTCTGCAAAAGTCGAAAATTCAACCATGCCGTAGCCTTTGAGGAAACCAGTGCGGCGGTCAATATTCACATCGATCGACAACACCTCTCCAAACTCCCTGAATTCGTCAAGCACATCCTCTTCCTGCGCTTCCTCGTGAATCCCAGTGATGAACACAATCCATCCTTCAACTGATTTTGCCGGGCCACTACCCTTTCCGGCGGCAGTCACGCTTTCAAACTTTCCAGCTCTGCCCGAATACCGGTCTTGATCTCCGGTGCTTGTCTTAAAACCCCTCCCCTTCTTCTTGCTCTTGCCGGCACCGCCACTGGAACCAGCATCGTTGCTGTCATAATTTTGAGTTGTGCGGTCGTCGTGCTCCGGCTCGCGTTCTTCGAGTTCAAGCTCGTCGCCAGAGTCCTCAAAATCTACAACTGCGTCCGACATGGTTACGGTTGAGGGTGCTGGTTCGAACACCAAAATAGCTCACAACAACCAACCGAAAACAAATAAAAATCGCAACGGTTCGCAAGTCCGACGCCAATTGTAATGGACCACACTCGTCCTCCAAGATTCCTTTTCACGAATCAAACAGACGTGACACCATCCTCACTGTTGCACCCATGGAGACAAGATATCTTTGCTGCTGCTACAGTGGACCCAATGGTGGCCAAAGCCTGTCAATTGTTCGTGCACAAACGCGTTCAAAGCCCGGCCACACGGCGCGGCTTCCGAACGAATTCGCATCGCACATCGCACAGGGGATCGTGCAAAAACACACAACCGTCTTTGTGCGCATAGATGCGCTGCGCTGTGCGCGCGTTCGTTCGTCGTTGGTTTTCTACCTCTCGTTGTTCGCTCGGACCTTCGGGGTTACGCCGCTCGCTTTGTTGTCGTGCGTGTTGCTTCGCAGTGTCGGTTGTCTCGTGTGGTTGGTTGGTGGGATGGATGGTTGGATCGGCCGAACAAACGAACGACCGAACGAACGAACGAATGTCTGTCTTTGCAGCGATGCTGTGTTGGCTGCTGCGCTACGACTGCGTGCCCACTGCCAGCTCCCACTATTCTATCAGCTCCCACTCCCAGCTCCCACTGAGTGACTGAATGACTGACTGTGAGTGAGACAGCTGCTGTGACGTGGTGTGTGAGTGAGTGAGTGAGTGAGTGGGTGGGTGGGTGAGTGAGTGGGTGAATGTGTGGGCGTGACTGTGGGCGACACAGGGAGAGGAAGGAAGGCAGTGTCCGTCACTGTCACTCTCACTCTCACTCTCACGCTCACACTCCTCTCACACTCACTCTCGCTCTCGCTCACAGTGTGTGGGTGCATGGTTGGTTGTGCGCAAATCAGTACCGTAAACTAAACTTTGCTGTTGAGTTATTGACGTACTGTAATGTTGCTCTTACATTGTCACTTTAAGTTGTAGCAGTGTTGATGCATATCAATTGTTGTATAAATGTTTACAATGTATGTATACGGTTCTGTGGAACTTATTTCATGAAATGTATATACTGTACTGCACGTTTGGTATTTTGAAAATTGGAAATGGGGATTGCGACTGTCGTCGGTTCAACACTCCAAACTCCAAACGCCAAAACTCCCACACTCAATCAACCACACTCAACCACACTCAACCACACTCTCACCCACACTCACTCACTCACTCACTCACTCACTCACTCGCTTCACTCACTGACGTTTCGTTTATCGTTCGTCGTTCGTTGTTCGTCGGTTTGTCGTTCGTTGTCGTTGTCGTTGTTGCTCTGATCGGTCGTTCGTTCGTTCGTTCGATCGTTCGTTCGTTCGTTACCGAGGTCGTTGATATTGCGGAGACGGCTTGTGTGACTTGCGGTCGGTGCCTACGGCCTGGCCACGCGGAGAACCGGCCACCAACTATGATGCCGCTGCAGCTCGCAGGCTGGAGCATGTGATGTGACCGACGAGACGGCAGTGTGGGTCGCCGCGAGGACGGTTCTCGCCGTTTGGCAGTTCGACGGATAGAATTCGTCGTCTTGGCCCGTCAATATGTTGTCGGCTGTTGTATGGAAACAGGTTGAGAAAAAAAGAGGTTGAATTTGTTAAACCAAAACGCCAAAGCAGCAAACGCGCTGAAATCTCATTCGGAAGAATGATGATTGGTTCCGGTTGACTGCGTCACTAGTGTCTGACTCTCGTCGTGTGTGGCGCTTCCTCGTGCCCTGCGTGAATAATGGACCCTACATTCGTGTACGTCAAAAAGCGGGTGGAGTTTGGCCGCCCCGCCGAGTTTGACGATGCTGCCTTTCCACTTTATTCTCAAAAGGAAGGGTCTAGTGACGGCAGTTCGCACAAGCCCACCATCATCCAGTCTGAAGCGGTCGGTTTGTTCGACACCAGCTACCGCACATCAGCAACAGAAGTTAATTGCGATGAGATTGTCCGCAAAGACCAAGGGTGCACTCATGTCGAAGGTGGATGGCCAAAGGACGTAGATCGCGACGATAACGAGCAGAAGAAGCGTTTTCTTCGCAAAATGGAACGGGGCCTCGTTGGAAAGAACAAGCAAGATTCTCAGGCATCCATGCTCGAGTCTATTCACGAGGTCGCACCTCACATTAAAAATGCTGGCCGTCAAAACAATGCAATTGATGTCACCGAACAATACTTCGATGGTGAGAGTACGCACTACACCACGGAACCCCCGAGCGCCACTTTGACAAATATTTTGCATGATCCTTCGTCGGTGCGAAGGACTGTTGCAAGCATTGATTGGAGCAGTGACTCGCGTCGCGTCGTGGGTGCGTACGCTATCCTCAACTTTCAAGATAAGCGCATGAATGAAAACTTTTCATGCGACTCCTATATTTGGAACTTGGACCGACCCAACACTCCCAGTTCTGTTCTCTCCGGTCCGTCGCCACTATGCAGTCTTCAATTCAACCCTCGGTCGCCGGACATTTTAGTTGGCGGTTGCTACAACGGGCTGGTCGCGCTGTTCGACAGTCGTCGAAAGGATCCAAAACCAACAGCACAAACTCTTATCGATAACAGCCACCACGACCCAGTGTATCAAGTGTCGTGGATTCAAAGTAAAACCGGAAACATGTGCGCTTCATCCTCCACGGACGGACAAATACTGTGGTGGGATATTCGCCGTCTGCAGGAGCCAATCAATGCTGTTAAACTCAGGGACGACGCGGGTACCGTTTTCGGTGCTTCGTCGATGGCGTACAGCATGCTTACTCCTCACAAATATTTGGTTGGAACCGAGCAGGGTGTTGTTGTGTCGGTGAACTCAAAAATGAGGAACAAGGATCGACAGATGATGGTGTACGACATCAACAATGGAAATGGTGCAGAAGGCTACACCCCCGCCCATTACGCTCCGATTGCTAGCATCGAGCGCAATGCGCAGGTTCCAAAATACTTTCTCACGGTGGCGGATTGGACTGCTCGGCTGTGGTGTGAAGATCTTGAAACTGACTTGTTCGCCACACCATTCAGAACATCATACTTAAGTGCTGGATGCTGGTCGCCCACGAGGCCATCTGTGTTTTTCTTGACAAGAATGGACGGTACCGTGGAAATTTGGGACATATTTGACCGCCAGAGCGAGCCGGTCTACTCCCACCATATATCGGACGCTGCCCTCTCCTCTGTTGCTGTGTGCCGCCAGGGCAACCAAATGGCCGTTGGTGACGAAAATGGCAAAATTAGTGTGCTGAACATGTCAGAAGCCGTCGTTCAAACGCGGAAGAGTGAAAAGTTCGCGTTGGTGAACATGCTCGAGCGAGAGGTGAAGCGAGAAAAAGCTTTGCTTGTAAAGTCCAGAAAAGCACGTGCTAATCAAGTCAAAAAGTCTTCACGGTCCGCACCCGCGCCAAATCGAAAGCCCAAGGCGGCCTCCGCGAATCACAACGCGAAAGGTAAGTCGTCGAACAGTCCTCAAAATTCCGAGCCTGAGGCAAAAGAGCCTGATGAAGGAGATGCCGCCGCTGCTATGCTGCGAAAACTGGAAGACGAATTTTACCAGAGTATCCACACAGGAGCAGAGTAACTACAAAAGTTCGCAGCGAAACAACGTCTTTGGTGCTCCGCTCTCTGTGTGTTGGCGTGGGGACAGTACTGGGTGCACATGGCAATAGAGCGGAATTGTGCAACAAGAATAAATTAATTTTTTTATGCTTTCCGCTCTATTTCTGCAAATTTAGAACGCAGCGTCAGGTAGCCGTGGGACTGAGTGTGCTGAAGAAATTTTGGAAATATTGGCGCAGTGGTGAATGGCGTGACACAAACAATGAACCCAGCGACGGAGTTCAACGGGAGAGTTTGCCTTCGCGCGAAGCAGCTCGTCGACACCCTTTCTTGTCCCATCACGCACAACAGCAAACTCGAGATACCCAAGCACTCGAGACTCCAGCAGGTGCAGTTTGCCCGCGTCTAACGTTGCCCCGATTTGGGCCACGTCTGCACCGTTAAGTTGAATTCGGCAGTCTGTCGTGATAAGTCGCTCGCCCCGCGCGCAGTCTGCAGATGACCTCGGGGAAGACCCCTCGTTGTCGGGCGTCAATAGCCCAGTACTGTAATACAGAATGGGCATTCCAACTTCCCCTCTTGGAATTGACAGAGTGAACCAGCGCCGTAGGTACTGCCACGGCACTTTGCTGGACTTTTTCTTTAGAAATCCGTCGCAAAGTTTTGCTGAGTGAGGCGCAGCTCTGGGGTCTACAATGCGATCCTCTTCATCGATCTCTCCAATGGCAACACCAGAGTCAGCGCGCTGGTAATCAGGAACGGGTTCGCCGCCAGCAGCAGCTGCATTGGCGCGTGGCGTGCTAGTAGCCGATGAGCTGCTGTCGTAGATGTCCGCTCCAAGTGCCTCAACGACAATCTGGCTCATATCTCTTTTGTTGGATTTGCGATACAACGCTTTGCCACGAGGACGGTTTTCATTGGAAGCAGCTGAGGAGTCGGCGGGGCTGGCGACGGCCTGATCCCAGTTCTCTTTCTTGGAGTTTGCTCGCTTGCGCGGCCGTAACTCTCTGAGCTTTGGGCGTGACACGGGGTTGCCTTCGAAGTCAGACGCAGAGTCAGAACCTGAGTCGTCCATTTGTAGTAACAAAACCTTCGCATTGAATTGCAAGTCCGCTTTGGAGTTTGCTGTAGTCGTGGTCCGCCGCTGGGTGTGGGTGAGATGGGCATTTAAATATGGGGAGAGTTCGGACGATTCGCGGCGACGCTGGGAGAGTTCTGCCGCCGCTCTAGCTGCGGCTGATAGATTTGCTCTGGGTGTGATTGCCGGGGTGGTGGCCGCTGACGACGCGGCGCTGTCGGATTCCGGGTGTGGCAACTGCCGCTCTTGGGGCGGAGCCGCACGCTCGGGCGACGCATGTTCAGGCGACGAACGCTCGGGTGACGACAACGCTTCGTCGAACGAAGTTTCGGGCGGGCTACTTGGCGTCATAATCCCGTCCGACACTTGCTTTCGAGCTTCGCACATTCCACAGAAGACAGTGTATGCCACTTCATTCAAGAAAGTGCATCTATGACACACCCAAGGCTTTGCACTGATGCCAGGAACAGCCTTTTCCATGGCGTCAGCAGAGGGTGGTTTGCCGGCATCCTTCCCCGATTGCTCACGAGTGACCGCAGCGAGGAGTTGCGACATATCTTTGCTACTCAAAGATATGCTTTGTTTGTGCATTGCATTGTCTTTCAATGAATCCCGCATCGGCAATCCGGCTTCGTCCAGACTATCCTCCACTCGATCCACCTCGTCGGGCGCAAGTCCCAACGCAGCCAATTCATCACAGTCAAGCAGAGCCAGATCTTGTGCGTCACTTGCCCCAACCCAATGAAACAAAGCAAGGCTGTGACCTAAACCCATGGACTGCAAATGCTCTTCCAAAGTTCTGGGAACTTTTTGTTTGCGTCGGCGCCGCTTTTGTTGGTGGGGCGGTTTCTTATCGTCAACGGCCTGTGGTACTTTGGGAGCTGCTGGCGGGCCACTTCGTTGAGACACAGGTGCATCCCTATCCGACCGACCCGCCAGTTTTCTTTCTTTCAACCCATGAGGTATCGGCGGTCGCTTCAGCTGCGGCTTCGACTGCGGCTTCGACTTTTGGGCCCGCGGTTTAGCAGCTACGTGTTGTTGCTCGGTGGATTGTTTCAAACGACGGGGCGGCTTCGATCTCGGCTTGCTCGGTCGTGCACGTGGTATCCCCGGGCCGACTTGCAAGTCATGCCGTCCCAGATCCGAACGCGGACGTTCGCGCGAAGAATACTTTTTCGATTTTCTCTCGTATCGATTCTGCTCACGAGCAATGAGGCTCGCAATGTCGTCGACCGCAACACTCATTTGCGGAGAGGCAACAGACATTTCAGACTCGGTTGGGCGGAGGATGACTCATGACTGGCGAGGACCGCGGCACGGTTTTGCGTCTTCCATTGACGGTTTTGAACCAGTCTATCCCCAAACTCCCGACAAAAACCGTGAAAACTATGAATTTCACTTGCAGCAAACAAACGCATTCATATCTGCTCACTACAGTCTGTGATTGTACAGCGTTCACAGTCTCGAGCCGAGTGGGTCTTCAACGTTGAGCGGCGCCACTTGCTTCGAACCGCACACCTACGCACTGACATATTCTAACTGCCTGTCCACCCATCGTTGCATGTACACGCATCACACAAGGACACCAAGGTGCAAACACGACAACACCCGAAGACACACACAGTGGTAGACAACGGATTATCGGGAGTCGCATGACACACGACGCACGACGCACGACGCACGACGCACAATAAGCACGACGCACGAGGGTTGAGTGAAACACGAAGACACGCGCGTCACACGTCACTGAGCAGTGAGAACTGGAGAACTGTGAGAACTGTGAGTGCGGGACTGTGCCCATTGCGAGGGCAGTCAGTCAGTCCGTCAGAGTCAGTCAGTCAGTATGACCATACAGTTGATTGAGCTTCATTCATTCACTCATCATCACTCACTTTTTCGAAGTTCGAACAACACACCAACGAACCAACAAACCAACAAACCAACGAACGAACGAACCAACGAATGAACAAATGAACAAACGAACCGCAACGAACCAACCAACGAAAACGAACAGCAACGAACACACAAACCCTCACTCACACTCACACTCACTCACTCACTCACTTCCCCCAGCCCACCTTCATTCACTCACTCACTCACTCATTTCACTCTCCTTCCTCGCTGACTCTTCCTTCCTCACTCACTCACTGGGGACGCACTCACGCACTGGGAACGCACTGGCTGACTGAGGCTGGCAGTGAGCGAGCGACAGCACCCCCACACAACTGAGTGAGTGTGAGTGGGGGTGGGAGTGGGAGAGTGGGCGTGATGGAGAGTTTCTCCAGGTCCCACTCACTCACTCGCCCACTGGTCACTGCGTTCCTGCCAGTTGGGTGACCTATGGTAGTGGGGCTGTGAGTGGAGGATGAGCGGGAAGAGTGACCAGTGAGTGTAAAGGACACTCTACCCTTTTGGAATTGTCACCAGAACCGTGAATCACTCCATTGCTCATTACTTCATACAGTAGCAAGGGCACTTCATAATACAACAATTATTGATGTTTTTCTTAGGGCAATTACTTGTGTTGTAAAAACAATGTTTACTACAGTATACGGCATTTTTATGAGAGTAGATGCAAATGGGCGTTGAGGTGTATGATGTACTATTCCGCAGCCGTTCTATTTATCGCAACTCATTGTGGCTCAATGCGACATGAATAAATAGCGAAATAGTCAGAACCATCAGTACACTGTGTGTACTTCAAGGTCCATTACTTCGGGATAAATGAGTTTGTAGTTTCGGAGTTTCGGCAGTCTCGCGTTGAGGTGGACCGCGGACTGAAGAGAGAGTGACCCAGAGACCCACTTCCAGAACTGACTGCGAAAACAGAGTTGAAGAGCTGAAGACTCAAGGGGGATGAAGGCTGAATGAAGGCTGAATGAATGAAGACTCAAGGACTCCAAAGAAATGTTCTCGCGATGCACGCACAAGAAAAGTGACGAGAAACCCGACACTGGACAGCTTTCAAAGTTTCCGCGAAGCACC
>ENA-OWNT01001836-OWNT01001836.1-seawater-metagenome-genome-assembly--contig:-NODE-1836-length-24350-cov-5.099617_pt1 | contig 24350 bp, 22 predicted proteins | sample MGYA00238136_ERZ651165 | MGnify/ENA primary metagenome ERZ651165 (study PRJEB26861, sample SAMN08777766) | seawater metagenome | isolation source: coastal seawater | place: USA: Florida | collected...
TCTTTACTGAGTAGTGACACAGCATCACGAGAGCAGCTTGATCAACTGCATCACGTGTATCATAACCTCATAAGAAAATTTACCAACATATAGCACAAAACGGTGTGCTTCCGTAGAGAGTCACAGCTCGTGCAGATTGACTAGTCACCGTGTTTTTTTCCGTTGAAATTATTATGCGAATGATAAGGTCTTTATTAGCAATCTAAGTTAGTCTAAGACAAAACATTCTCATAAGAAGGAACAATGTTAGCGTCATCAAAACGTTAACTGTGTTATTACTATGAAAACCTTTTATATAGCCGCTTTACTCTTTTTTACGCCTGTCTTGTTCGCTGAAGAAAGCGTATCAAAGTACACCCTCGATATCGCGCTTACAGATAGCGAAGCAAACCTCGTTAGCGATGCCGTATTTATTTTCGAGCCCCTTTTCGAGGTTGAAGACAGTATGGCGCCCAGCCAGCCTCCGGCGGAAATGAATCAAATTGATAAACAGTTCGAGCCTCATGTATTGGTGGTAAACACAGGCACTGACATCACGTTCCCTAATGCGGATAATCTGTTTCACCACGTGTATTCGTTTTCACCCACCAAGCAGTTCGAGCTTAAGCTGTACAAAGAGTTTACCGCAGAGCCTCTTACTTTTGATAGGCCAGGAGTAGTAGACATTGGTTGCAACATCCACGACTGGATGCTTGGTTATATCATAGTTTCAGACTCGCCCTTTTTTACTAAAACCCAAGACACTGGTACAGCATCAATTTCATTACCTCTGGGCGACTACAAAGTGCGCTTTTGGCACCCTGAAGCAAACGGTGAAGACGTATTTGCAGTGAGAACAATTACCGTAAACAAAAACACTGGCGTTTCTTGGCAGATCAATGCGGTTATTACCAATGACGATGGGTTTGATTCAGGTTTTGGCGACTACTGATGAATAGCTTCAAGGCCAAGCGCTTAAAAGCAAATCTTCCTTTTCTGCTAGCGGCCGCGATAGTCGCCGTTGCACAACATGCTAGTGCAGATACCGAAGTACTCCTTCGTACCTCTTTTACTGCACAAGAGAACACGGCAAGCTTTCAAGATATGGGCCGCAGTCATCAGCGTTTTGACGGCGACGGCTTTCACCTTTCTCAAGCGGTGCTTTCTACTGAGCAGCGACTATCAAACAGCTGGTCTGCGTCGGCCGTAATTAATGGTTATAGCGACGGTGAAAAGCGGTTTGGGTTTTCTCAGGCGTTTTTGAAATATCGCCCGCTGACTGCCTCAACCATTAAACCTGAAGTGAAACTTGGTGCCTTCTACCCTGCTATTTCTGCCGAAAATACTGATATGGGCTGGCTCTCCCCTCACTTTTTAACTAATTCAGCCATTAACAGCTGGATTGGTGAAGAGCTACGAACCGGTGGTATAGAAGTAAGTTTGCGCCGAAATGGGCGACAAGTAAGAAGTAACTGGTCGTGGAAAGTATTAGGTAGCGTTTTTAAAGGGAACGACAGCACGGGCACGCTGCTTTCATGGCGCGGCTTTGCGTTGCATGACAGACAATCGCTATACGACGATCGCGTAAACTTTTTACCCACCCCAGGTATCGTGAGCGAAGAGGGCCTAAACGCGCCAGCGTGGACCGATCCATTTAGAGAAATAGACGGTCGCTTTGGCTATTATGTTGGTGCCCACCTAGCTTACAAACGCAGTGCAGAATTGAAATATTACTACTACGACAACAATGCGGATCCTAACATTCTCGACCCAGACCGCATTTACGCTTGGCACACGCGTTTTCACTCAATGACTTTTAGATATAAACACAGCGCAGAACTTACCGTGTTCTCTCAGTTACTGGTGGGCGACACCCTGATGGGTGAAAATATTGTAGATAACGATTTTAACAGCGCTTACGTTGCTGCTGTTTACGATATGGCATCCTACACCGTTGCTGCTCGTGTTGACTGGTATCAAGTGAACGATAACGATGATTTTATGTATGACCCAAACGGCAGTAGAGGACAAGCGATTACTGTCAGCATTGGTCATAAAATAAATGACAACTTCTCGATAACCGGTGAATGGCAGGTTAATTCTGGCACCCAGCAAAACCTCCGCTTTTTTCAAAACAGCGAGCGTTTTACCGAGCACCTTTTTCAGCTAGCGCTTACGGCGAGGTTTTAAATCAACGTTGGAGCTTTTTTTAGCTTTCAGCAACCTCAATTAGGTCGAAGGTGGCGGTATCGTTGCCTTTTACTAAGACGCGGCACTGTCCCCAGCTTTCAGGGATTGACCAGATGTGATCTTCGGCTACAGTAAATTTTTCGCGATGAGTCTCGCAGCGCACCTCTACGGTATCTAGGTCGCCTTGAATATTATTAAATGCAAATTTGTTGCGCACCAACGTATGAAACCAGGCACCGCGCTGGTTTAGCTCTGCCGTTAGCTGAAGGTGTTGGTCAGATGCTATATGCTCTTCAATTTGCGAAATAACGGGCATAATTTCATCTACGCGCGCTTGTTGCTCTTCCATGCTCTTTAGCGACTCAAACGATGCCAACGCATCGGCATATTGCCCGCGCTGCGCATCTAACACAATCATGCGCTGATAAACGTTTGCGATATAGTCTTCACTGAATACCATATCGTTATCCTTTTTACTGCCGTTGCTTGATAATACGCGCCTTAAGCTTTTTGCTTCTCGCTTTTCATCTTGCAGTGCATTGGCTACTTGAGCATCTAAACTAAGCAACCAAGTATTTTCATACCTGTTTAACGAGTCCCAAGCATGTAATGCTTCTACTGCCTTATCAGCAGCGTCAATATCGCCAGAGCGAAAGATGTTGTCTGCTTCTTTATACGCAATAATAAACTTTCTACGTGCGCCGGTTTGTCCGCCCATTTTAAAGTCCATTTGCACTAGCTGATGGCATTGCTGGGTAGGTTTGCCATCCTTCATTGCAGGTTCAAATTGCCACTTTTCTACTGCACTAAGGGCGCTGCGCTTAAACGAACTGCTTCCAAAATAATCGTCAATTACCGGGTCTTTTACTTTACCCTGTTCGTCTATCACATAGCTGACACGCACCCAGCCTTCCCTTCCTCGTCGTGCAGCCATTTTGGGGTAGCGAGGGTTCACTCTGTCAATGGCAACTGCGGGGGTAAAAGCAGTGATGCGCTTTACTTCATCCTTTTTTGCCGTAGCTAACGCTTCTGCTTCCGTTTCATCACATGGAACGCTTAACTCTTGCGCCGTGGCACCCGCACTCCACAGCGCAGCACACGTTGCAAGCGCAATGCGAGAAGACGCATTTAAAATAGAAGAACGTTGATGAGAAGAATAAGTGTGAAGTGTTTCATTCCATGATTTTTTCATTATTTCATTCCTTTTACACACCCCTTAAAAAAACGCTTTTTGGGGTATCACTTTTTTGAAAGCGTGAACAAACAATATCAGAGTAAAGCTAGCTTCATTCGCCAGCTAAGCACTTGCTCACAAACAATGACTTATAGAATCTATGACTTTTTTGCCCCGCTTTCAAGAGAAGCATCTGGGACATTTTTCACCATCATTTGCTCTTTTCGCTTTAGCATCATTTTAGCAAGGCGGCGCATGCTAACCGTCGTGTCTTTTTCATCTACAATGTCGACGCCTAGCAATCGCTCTAACAAATCTTCAAGGGTTAACACACCCTCAAGACCGCCGTATTCGTCTACCACCAGCAGCATGTGTACGTGCTTATTGATAAAGTGCTCAAACGTAACAGATAACGGCATGGTGTTTAGTACCGTAATCATATCTTTGGCATATTCAGATAAAGGCTTGTCTGTATTTCCTCGTGCTTGTGCCACCAGCAAATCAGAACGCATCACAAAACCTGTGATATTTTCAGAGTCATTGTCTTCATAAACGGGAATACGAGAAAACTCAATGCTCGCGTGCTTATGGAAAAAGGCCTCTACGGTCATCGACTCTGCAACAGAAAAAAGCGCCGTACGATGAGTTATCGCGTCTTTTACCTTTAGCTCGTGCAAGCTAAGTAAGCTCTGTAGAAACGCGGCTTCGTGATGAGCTAGCTGCCCCTCTTGCCCAGACAATTCTGCCATTGCGTGCAGTTCACTTCGGCTTAACCCTCGCAATGGGCTATCTTCTTTAAACCCTTTAGTCAGCAACTCTGACATTTTTACGAATGGCTTTAATATAAGCGAGAGGTATTTCAAGAAATAAGCTGTTGCTGGCGCCAATGATCGCCAATATGTTGCACCAAGCGTTTTTGGAATGATCTCAGAAAACACTAAAATAAGAAGCGTAAGTACCGCTGAAATAACACCTAAGTATGCTTCGCCAAATACTGATGCCGCTTGTGCACCCGCACCTGCTGCGCCCATTGTGTGAGCAATAGTGTTTAACGTTAATATGGCCGATAGCGGCGTGTTGATATTGTCTGTTTGTGCACGCAGTAGCGCACCACTTGGTTTTTTCTCTTTTTCCAATACCGAAATATACGCCGAAGACACGCTTAAAATAACTGCCTCTGCAATGGAGCACAAAAATGAAAAGCCCAGTGCGATAAAGACATAAATAATGAGTAAAAGCATGTAGGTTCCAAGCAATCAATTGCAATTTTTGCCAGGCTGTAGTTCCCACAACAGCGAGGCATTTTTGTTTAGGCGGATGACTATTATGAGTAACGGTGCGCGAGATACAAGGGCAGTGTGATATTAATTGTTACTAACTGCAACATGTAGAGTGTGCGTGTTGTTGTTCACGGCGTTCACGCCATTTAATCACAAAAAGCCTAACCATTAATGCTGCTAAGACAAACGCACAAAGCCAGTATACAAACTGCATATTGACGCCATGTTCATGCATATGAGTTTCGGTTTTTATCCAACTTTCTAATGCAAACTGGGCTATAACGTAATTAAGCAGGTAACCAAAGCCGATGCTGGCAGACATTACACTGAATAAATACAGTACCAATGTTTTGGTTCCCATTTCTTGTCTTATCATGCCCATTGTAGACACATTGGTTGCTGGCCCCGCCATTAAAAACACGAGTACCGCGCCGGGCGACAGGCCTGCGGCAAGAAAGCCAACGGCCAAAGGCGTAGACGCCGTTGCGCATATGTACATAGGAATACCAATTACCGCCATTACCAACATCGCGGCAACACCGTCCCCCCACTGGGTTAAAAAGTCGGTGGGGACCCATGTTTTTATTGCAGCGGCAAGCGCTAAACCAATTAGCAACCACAGCACGATATCTTCAAGCAATTTGCCACTGGCATAACTAAGTACACGGCGGGTTTTAGAGGCCACTGCGTGCTGATGTTCATGGTGAGATGTGAGCGCTTCATCGTCATCGCAACATGACGCTTGCACATCGTGTGTGTGGGCTTGATGAGACTGGCTGCTACAGCAACTGCTATGTGGATGCTCTGACTGTGTGACTAAAGGCTTTTCACTTGCAAACCAGCGCACCATAACACCTGCATAAATTGCACTAAAAATGGCTGCAAATGGCCTTACTATGGCGAACAGTGGCCCGAGCAACGCGTATGATACCGACACACTGTCAACGCCAGTTTCAGGCGTAGATACTAAGAATGAAATTGTGGATGGCTTTGATGCACCGCTTCGGCGTAGCCCCAAGGCGGCAGGAATAACGCCACACGAACATAGCGGTAGTGGGGCACCAATAATGGCCGCTTTACTGATTGATAAGAATGACTCGCTGCCCATGTGTTTTTCAAGAAAAGACACTGGAACAAGCTCATGCATAATGCCAGCGACAAGCAGCCCTAAAAGTAGCCATGGCGCAGATTCAATAAAAAGCGCTAGAAAGTTTTGGCCAAGTAATAAGATATCTGACATAACACCTCGTGACGTGGTCACACCCTATGTGACGAATGAGCCTGAGCACCATTCACATACTATCAGAAATACCTAGCTTTGAAAAAATCGAGTCAAATTTAGTCTGTCATACAGTAAAAAGGCCAGTACACATGTACTGGCCTAAATGTTAACACCTTAACGTCGAGGTCATAGAAAACCTCATTGTACGAGAGGCTTTCGCACTAGCTTGCAGTATCAACTTTATCTTTTTTAAGCTTAGACACGACAGAAACCGCCTCAAGCATAACCAACACTGAGACTATCAATACTACTGCATCTAAGAACACCAATAGATAATTTTCAGCCAAATAGTATTCTTTCAACTTAATCAACCCTGCAAAAAACGCCATTACTAATACAAACACCATTGGAATTAGCGTATAGCGCGCTGGACGGCCAAGTTTAATAAGCATGACCGAGATGACAAGCAAAGTAAGACTTGCCAGTATTTGGTTTGTTGACCCAAATAAAGGCCAAATGATCATGCCGCCACTACCGGACGACCCACCAGCACCGAAAGCAAGCAACAAACAGCAGCCAACAGCAACTAACGTAGCTACAACGCCGTTTTTCAGTATATTCAGCGAGTAGATGTCACCCCATTCTTGAATAATATAGCGCTGTAAACGAACACCTGAGTCCATAGTTGTACCTGCAAATAGCACCACCATTACCGCTAAAATAGTAGACGCGAAGTCAACCGGAAGGCCCCAACCTTGTGCAATCAGGTTCGCACCACCGGTGATGAACGCACCCACGCTACCGGCCCCTAGGTGGCTGTATACCTCATGCCACTCTTCAGGTGAAGCTGCAAAAGCAACGCCGCTAACTGCAACAATAGTAATTAGCGCTAACGAGCCTTCACCAATTGCGCCCAGGTAACCTACAAACCGGGCATCGGTTTCTTTATCTAATTGCTTAGAGCTTGTGCCTGATGACACAATGCCATGGAAGCCTGATACCGCGCCACAGGCTATGGTGACAAATAGCAACGGAATAAGACTAGGAGTATCAACCGCTGTCTGTGTATTAAAGGCTGGTGCAGTGATATCAGGTAAAGCAAAAAATACCGCGCCATATAGTAGAAACAGACCCACTAGTAGCTGCATACCGTTAATAAAATCTCGAGGCTGTAGCAGCATCCAAACAGGTAGTAGCGATGCAATAGCAGCATATACAAACAGAATGATTATCCAGTTAGCTTTGTCGGCCAAGCCAAACATGGTCTCCGGCAAGCTTAGCGGAATATAGCTACCTGCATACACAGATGCATACAATACGAATATGCCGACAATACACAATGGTATTAAACTGAAATTGCGTTTCAGCAATTGGCCAATAACCAGTGCCACGGCAATGGCCGTCCATGCAGGGAATACCGCGTTCGGTTGAGAAACGAAAGAGTTGGCAATAACAACGCCAAATACGGCGTTTACCATCAGCAGTACCAAAAATACTACAATCATGAATAGGGAACGAGAACGTTTTCCGATGACGCTTTCGGACAATGCTCCCATCGATTTACCTTTATGACGTGCGCTCGCCCACAGGGCGCCCATGTCATGCACACCGGCAAACAATATGGTGCCAAACACCACCCATAAAACCGCAGGAACCCAGCCCCAGTAAACCGCAATGGCGGGCCCAACAATAGGTGCTGCACCCGCAACGGATGTGAAGTGATGCCCCCATAAAACCACCTTATTAGTGGGCACAAAATCAACGCCATCACGTTGTGTATGAGCGGGCGTTACGAAGCTATCATCTAATTTAAATATGCGGTTTGCGATAAATTTTGAATACACAAACCAACCAAGCATCATTCCAACAATGCCTAGTATTACTATGGCAATAGATTGCATACTGTCGTCCTTTTTTTGTATTTTCTTTCAACCCTACACCAGTTTATAACGTGTAAAGGTCTTACCTGCAAAGACTTAAAGCATACCGCTTTATACAGTAGAAACTATTAATATAGATCGCGATGATATCGATGTTGTTCACTCAACTTACGATGGCCTGCTTGTCCCAAGATGCGATGCAAAGCAGCGTCTACGCCTTGCCCCATTCCCGCAAAGCGCCCGCATACATAAAGTTGTCCTTTATCCCCAAGAAACTGGCGCACTGCGCTACTTTGATTTATCAGCAAGTGCTGCACATACCCTTTGTTATCGCAATCTGCTGATGCTTGAGAGTAAATCACCGAGGTTTTTTGGATACAAGACGACAAGTGAAAAGGCGCAAGAGTTTGATGCAGAATATTATCGTATTGGGGATGGCGCTCGCCAAAAATAATCCATACAGGCCCTGCGTTTTTACACAATGCGCGTTTTGCTAACTGTGCGCGAATTCCCGCAATACCGCTTCCTGCGGCAATTAATATAAGCGGGCACGACGTGTCGTTAATATGTGCCACTACATTGCGTTTAATACGCGCATTAACATTATGGTTAAGGGCTAACGAATGAGTAAGTAATCCTGAGCCCAGCCCAAGTGAAGCGTCGTCTTTTACCACGCGACGCACCACGAGCTTAATATCTTTTTCTTCCGGCACAGAAGCAATGGTATAGGTTCTAGTAATACCTTTACTCACTTCAATATCAAGCACGTCTCCAGCTTCCCATGACAGCGGTATAGAAGGAGAAAACGACAAGGCGTAGAGCCCAGTAGGTTTCTGCAGGCTGTCTTGCTTACCTTTATTGAGCAGGTGTCGCGTAGCGAGCGTTATTTCCTTAGAGGTACTTTCTTTTTGCGATTGCTTTGTTTGAAAAAACGAAAGGTGTTCGCCAATACCAGCATCAAGCGTGGTAATGGGAGCTAATGGCTGTCCACCCAGCGAAGAAAGGGCGCTAAACAATGATTTAGCAAACTGACAGAACGCAGCGTACTTTCTATCTCCTAAACCCACCACTTCAAACTGTAGGTTATCAAAAAGACAAGCATTGCTATGGCTAGCCTGCATCAACGCAGCGTTGAAACCTCGACCAGCATCAGGTGGCTCTCCTTCACCGTAAGTACTAACCACAAAGATAGCCTTTGACACCCTCTGCAAGGTTTCAATGGTGAGCGATGCCATAGAAAGTACTGACGTTTTTTCACCTGACGGCAGTTCAGCAGCCTTAGCATGTGCAAGCTGCTCAGCTGTGCCGGTTTGGCTAGCATAAACCACCAGCGTGGTATTGTGCTTGACGTTAGCCTGTGTAGCGAGTTTGCGTTTCTTGTGGCGAAGAAAAAGCATCACAACCCAAGCAAAATAAAGCGACACACTGAGTAATGCGATAAGCTGACGGTGGGTTTCAGTCATAATAGTTCACAGCGTTAATGACAAATTAATCGATAACGAATTCAGTAATGCGGCACTAATGCTTAAGGTCTAGCACCACAGCGCCTAACTCAGACTCACCTTTTGCTTTTAGCGGCATGACGTTTTCAGCTAGGGGGAGGTCAAAGGGAATAGACACTACCTCTCGCCCTCCAGCCTCTCTAGATGCTTCAACTTTTAATGTGTATCGGCCGGGCTTTAATGTGCCAAGCAAGCTGTTTAGTTGGCTATCAATAGAATAACTGCCAGGGCCTTTGGTGGCGCTTGTAAGGCCATCGTAAGGTAAATCTAAACTACGGCCGCCACGGCGCCACCACTGACGCAGGTCTTTCAACCATTCTTTGCCTTTATGCTCGCGCTTATCAATGTCGTACCACAGGGCAACATGTGACGGTTTGCGCCTTGCGTCTTCTATCCATACCGCAACATAAGGTTTGTGATATTCCGCTACGTTCCATTTAGCAAGCGTCACCTGTAATGTGGCGTTTTGGGATGACGATGCCAAAGCGGGCAAGTTGATGGTTAACAATAAAATAAACAGCGATGCCAAACTACGCATACTAAAAATACTCCTTTTAACAACGGGAAATGCAAGGTGCTAATGTACAAATAACAACAAAATGACAAAGGGAATAAGGACGCCAAGCGCAGTGACAGGCCACGTTGATACTCGTGATGTAGCATGCTTCATTAGCAGCTGCAGCCCTGTAACACTGAAAATGATGCACGCAATGGCAAAACCATCAATAAACCAACGCCATACTGCGCCAGTATTACGCCCTTTGTGAAGGTCATTAAAGTAGGCCACTATTCCCCTATCGACGTGTTCGTAGGTAAGTAGTGCCAGATCAACGTCTACCGCTAACCAACTATCTGCGCCAGGCCCAGGCCATGATGCATAGAACTCTATGCCATCCCACTCTCCCTCTACATTTCTCGGCAGCGCTACCCCATGGGCTTCCTGCATGTAATGTTGAAGTGTTCTTGGGATGAGATAAGAGCCTTCGGAAAGACCCGTTAGCTCGCTGATTGACGCCTTAGGTGCATCCACTTCAATAGCCGTAACTTGTCTATTAGCAGGTATGTCTGAAGCATGGTTCAACGTAATACCGGTGAGCGCAAATAGCATCATTCCAACTAAGGAAATTGCCCCACTGATCCAGTGCCATTGTCTACTGCTGCCTATCGTTATCGCTTTAAAGTTCATCATGACGCTCGCTTTACTAACGCCTCCAGTGTTTGAATATTACTGAGTAAACCAGACTGACTGGGGTTGTTTTTATACACTTTCCTCAACAATGGAAGCGCATCGTGATAGCGCTTCTCATCTATGGCTATCTGTGCTCTGCCAAGCATTCCCTGTAAGTGAGTGTTGGGCAATGCTTCAGCGCGCAGATAAAACATCATCGCATCGTTATATTGATTCTTGTCGTGATATAAACGAGCAAGTGCCAATACCGCTTCACCGTTATCTGGGGCTGAATCGATGGCTTTTTCTAGCAGGTCGATGGCTTTGTCTTGCTTTTGTCGAGCAGCTGCCATGCGAGCTTCAACAATGCTCAGCGAAGCGGCGTCATAGCGAGTTAGCTTTTTCTGGTGAGGTTTGGTGGCGTCTAGCAGCGTTTCAAGTTGCTCCCACTGCTCATTCACCACCAATGTAGACGCCACATTCAATATTGTTTTTACCGTATTACTTGGCGTGCGAGAAAGCAGCGCTTGCGCATTATTGGTAAGCAACGCAGCGGCGCGGTGTATACTCCCGTTACGCAGATGCAGCTGCGCAACGGTGAGAAGATTAGACTGCGATGTGTCTCCAAGAGAAAGCGCAGTTTCCAAACTCCCTATCGCTTTGGTGTGGTTTCCTCGTTTAAGCGCAATTTGCCCGCGCTGAAGCCATAAGCTGCTATCGGCTTTACGCTCTTGAAGCATGTTGTTTAATAGGCTTTCAGCCTGCGCTAGTGCATTACTTTGGGTGAATGCGTATAGCAACCCCTGCTGCCATTGTGCGTTCTCGGGGTCCAGCATGAGTGCAGATTGATAAGCATTAATAGCGGCAACAGGTTGCGATAGTTGAAGGTTTGCATAGCCCAACTGTCCATATACTTGCGCATCGTTTACACCTAACTCAATACTGCGAATAAGGTGTGTGCGTGCACGTTTAAGATCATCAAGCATTAGGCTTGTCATACTTAAACTGCGATGCACATTCGCAGAACGAGGCAGCCTTTCTACCGTTTTCAATAACACAGAGTGCGCTTTTTTGTAGTGCTTTTGCGTTAACAATACCTGTGCATATAAGGCAGAAACGTGAGGGCCGTATTGCGATAACGGTTCAGCTTCAAATTCGGTTATCACCTTTTGATATTGCTCTGTGTCAATCAGCGGTTGAAGCTGCTTTATAAATTGGCGATCTTTTGATGACACTTCTTCTCCATCACCCACGTTACCGTTTTGCTTGAGCACAAAAGACCACTCTGGCGGTTCAATTTCTACGGTAATCAAAGGCGAAGCAATAAGAGGCTTTGGAGTGAAACCAAGTAACATGGTGGCAGTGACCACAGTAAATAACCCATTGCGCTTTTTAGCGAAAGAAAGAAGCCACTGACGTATTGAAAAAGTTGTGCCTAGACATTTGTTTACAAGGCAAAAACACTGAGAATGATTGTTCACGCTACGCCTCTATTACGATAGGCCAAATAAAGCGGGCTTTCACCGCCTCATCTTCTTTAAAAGGGGCGGTAAATTTACTGTTATCTACCACACGAATTATCTCTTTATTCAACTCATGATGTGGATTTTCAACAATATCTAGCAGCTCAACATCGCCCTGCTCATCAATCATCACATCAAGTTTTACTACTACTTTGGTAACGCCCTGCATTTTTAATCGTTTGGGGAACTCTACTTTTACCGGTGTCAGTAAAGTCGGTGTGCCGTCTAGCTCGTTTAAGCCGAACGCATCGAAGGTAATATCAGGCAATTCAAACGAGGCCATCGATGCATTAATGACAGGTTTAGTGGGTTGGGCTACCGTAATGTCTGTTTCGACCGCTACATCTGAGACTTCGATTGAAGCGCCACTACCTTGCACATTCATCGTAATTTCTGAGGCCTGAGCTACCTGCTGAGATGCCGGAGGTGGTGGCGGCGGAGTAGTCATTGCAACATCAACTTGACGAACAATTACTGTGTCACTTTGATGATTTGATAGCGAATTACCAACCCACAATACACCAAGCGCGCTTGCCAAAACGGCGGCACTTAAAACAGATGAGGTGATTTTTGGCATACAGCTTATCCCCCTTTTTATGGCTTTAATGTTGCAATATTTACCGACGTAGCACCGGCAAGCTTAGCTTCATCGATGACATTGATAAGCAGCTCAGACGGCGCTGCTTTATCTACCTGAATAACCACTGGCCGACGCTCTTTAATAAGCAGCTGCTCAACCGTAGATCTCACGCCATTGATGCCAATATTTGCACTGTCGTAAAACACATTACCTTCTTGGGTGAGTGCAAAAAGGATGGCAGTTTGCTCTAAACGCTGCGACGATATAGCCTGCGGCTTGTCTACTTCTACACCGGTTTCTTTTACAAACACGGTGGAGACGATAAAAAAGATAAGTAAAATGAAAACGACATCGAGTAGCGGCGACATATCGATACCTTGAACTTCGTTGGCGTCTAATCGTCGCTTTAAGCGCGTGCTCATGGCGTGACCTCCTGACACTCATATTGCTTAAGTGCCCCTTGTACGTACCAAGACAACAACCATCCAGGAATGGCGAGCAAAAGGCCTAATTGCGTGGTAAACAACGCACTGGCGATACCTGATGTCACTGCGTCACTATCCACACCAAACGACATCATTCCCGAAAAGCTATCGTGCAAACCACCAATGGTGCCTAACAGCCCCATAAGGGGGAGTGACCCAATAAGAATGGTTGGAAGATGTAAACTTTGCGATAACGGTATTTCTTCACTGCGCTGCGCTGCAGCTAAATGCTTTTCACTTAGCACGTTAAAAAGCTGTTGGTAAGCACACCATGCAATTACAAGCATTAACCAACACAACGGCGTTTCTATAAATTGCTCTACCATTGCCATTACACGCCTCTAGCAGCAGAGCTTCTATCGTCTGCATCGTGGCTGCTTATAACAACAGCAAAGTTTTCAAGCGCACCGTAATAGTGTTTTGATTTTCGGGTAAGCAGAGCGTTGAGTATCAGTGCTGGAATAGCCACTACTAAACCCAATTCGGTGGTTACCAGTGCTTTCGCAATTCCGCCAGAAATGACTTCGGGGTCGCTTCCTCCAAAAGCGGTCATCATGTTAAACGTTTCAATCATGCCGCTTACCGTACCGAGCAAACCTAACAAAGGCGCAACTGCGGCGGTAACGGCAATAGCGCCATTGTATTTTTCAAGCGAAATACGTTGCTGCTGTAGCGCTGAAAAAAGACTATCTTCACGCTGCGAAGGCGAGTTAGCGCGTTGATAAATCTCGACAAGCTGTCGCTGCATGCCTTCAAAGGCATTAACACCTGATTGTCTAAGTTGCTCAACAAACATTGAAAGCGATGACACAGGTTTAACAGCGGGTAAGCGCCACAGCACCAGTACTTTATAAAGTGCAATTGATGTGGCTATCAGTGCAAATATCACAATAGGAATAACCCATACGCCACCTTTCATTACATGCTCTGTTACAGTATCGCTAGCACGTTGCTTCTGAAGAGCGCCCCCCAAAGTTGTATCGACAGGAATAACACCAGCGCCTGAAGCATGAAGTTCAGCGAGCGAAGCTGTTTCAGCGGGTCCAAAGCGCATTGTTTCCTTGTACACGCCGTCAGTGTGATTAACTTTGCCCGCGAGTTGTTTAAATGAAGCGATGTACCAGCTCTCTGGCCCAAGGTTTAGAACGTTTCCTTGGATCACATCGCCCGTATTCAACACAACATCGGTTTCAAAAAAGGTAGGCGTTGACGATTGCTTGATATGGCTAGCATAGTCATTAATCTGCTGTATCTTTTCAGATAGTGTTAGCGCATTTATTTGTTCGGAATGGATATCATGTAACTGCATTAAAAAACGCTGTAACAAATTCTCCTGAAATTGCTGCTGTGTTTGCCACTCACCTAAGCGATTTTCAAGTTGTGACAGACTAAGGGTTTCCTCGTCAGCCTGCCTGCGTGCCACTGCTGTTTTTGCACGTAATTGTATTACCTCAGACTCTAAAGAATTAAGCGTTGTTGATAATGCTAGGCGTTCTTTTGTAATTCGCTTTTGAAGTGTTTCAAGTCGCGCTTTCGCCGCCTCTATTTTGTCTTGCATTTCACTGTGTGGTGACGCAAACGCAGGAGACACGACTAGCATCAATAGTGTTAAAATTAAAATATCTCGGATGGTGCAACGCATCACAGTTTCTCCTGCTCTGTTAGCACAGGTAACGACACGAAGTCAGGTGCCTGCTGCCTTTCATACATTGCAATGGCTGACTGTATTTCGCTGCCAAAATCAGGGCTCTCACTTTCCTGTTTAAAGGTCCATATCCATTGACCATTTTGAACATGACCAACGCCAAAATAGTCACTGTTTGCGTTGCTAAACCACGCGACTTTATTTCCTAAAAAAAGCTGTTTTACCCAAATTCGCTGTTTGTCAGTTACCTGCATTAACGCTTCGTGCACAGTAACTTTACTATTGAACTTTTGTAACGCGTCTAGCTGCGCTAACGTTACTTGGAGTTGCTCAGATGCCGATGGATTAGATGAAAGCGTTGCCGACTCTTTTTCCCACTGAGAGACTAAAATTTCGGGGAGCTGTGATTTTATTGCCGCAACATTGCGCGTTAATGTTGATAATGCAGTAACCAGTTTTGTCTGTTGCGCTTCAATCGCGTTTTGTTGCTCGAGCAGTGCTTCACGTTTTTTTTCTACCCCTCGCTCTTTGGTTTGACTCTCGGATAACACGCTTATGAGCTGAGATTTTTCAGCTTCAAGCAACTGAATACGCTGCTTGAGCGCAGGCTTAGATAGCTGCCAATGTGTGGCTAGCTGCTGAGACTGCTTCTCGATATCTAGCCACTGTTGGGTAAGGTTATCAATGGTGTCAGCAGTGCTCGCTGCATGCGCAGAAAAATGAGACAGCGCAAAAGTGATAAGTATGTTTATTGCCAAAAGCGCTGTGGTGCTTCTTACATTCATCCAAATACTCGCAATATGAAAATAGTTCTCCGCCACGATCACACGTGGCCATTCCTATGCGAGCAACATAATAATGATAACAATTATCATTTGCAACAATAGATGGCATATTCGCTTCTACGAAAAATCAAGTGCTATTAATAATAAACCGGCTTTAACGGCGAATTAGTAGCGCCTAGCCATTACCATTTAGACAAGAATGAGGCTAACTCTGCATAAGCCTCTTCAGACTCTGGCGTTTGATAGGCAACCAGATACTCTGCATGAGATAAGCCCTCAAATATTTCTAACTGGGTATTAACGCCTGCTTGTCTAAGCTTACGGTTAACGCGTACGGTATCGCTTAAAAACATATCTCTAGTGCCGGAGAGTAAAAAGGTAGGAGGAAAACCTTCAAAGCTGCCATAAATCGGTGAAACCGAAGGGTGGTCTAATGGAACGTTATCGGCATAAAGCTGTGCCGCCGCTTTTAACACGCCGTCATAAGTGATGAGTATGCGATCTACACCTTCATTAATAACTAAGCTATCACTGGTCTTGGTGAGATCGGCCCATGGTGTGCCGGCATAAATAGCAATGGGCATTGCCATCTTTTTTGATACTAAGCGCTGCATAAGCCCCAATACTAAGCCTCCACCCGCGGATGTGCCGCCAACAAACAGCTTATCGGCACCTTGCGATTTGCTTAACGCGGTATAAACCGCAAATACATCGTCTAATGCTGCAGGAGAAGGAGCATGTGGTGGCATTCGATAATCCACGCTAATTACTTCAATTCCCAAGCGGTGCGCTATCAAAATACCTTCTTCAATGCTGGGCAAGCCTGCGAAAAAAACGTAGGCCCCTCCATGAACATCAAGATACACCTTACCTTTAAATTGTTCAGACAATGATGCGGGTACTATTTTGCGCACTTTTACGCCGTTGATTTCCATCATTTCAACTGAGACGTTGTACTGCTTACGCATCTTTTTAACTTTCTTCTTTTGCTCGGCGTTTACCGATTGAATAAGCGTAAGCCATGTTTCTTTGTTAGTTGGTGTGCCCGCGATTGCTTGCTGTACAGTTGGAACACCGAACTGTGTAATGGCGTTTTGAAGTGCCTCACTTGCAGCTTTGGGAAGTGGAGTTTGGCGTTCTGTCATATCATTCTCTGCTGCTAACAAGGTGGTAGAGATAACACTAAACCACAAGAGTAAGAAACGTAAGTGCATGCTATAAAACTATTTTAAGTGTTTAACAAGACACATTACGCTACACTAAATTTGCACGTGATTGGCGTTATTTTTTACTTTTTTAATTACCCCTGTCTTAACTGACCACACGGCAAATTGAGACAAGGCATAAGTTACGCCGAACAACGGCAAATAGCATAAAGATCAGGTTCAATTTTGGTTTGATTTTGCTATAACCATAAATTGATATATCTGTCGTTGAGTGCATTAAGGATTGCCATTAGGCTGCGCGTCACATAATAACTAAACACACTTTTTCAACCATTTATTATAGGGAAATATATTATGAGTAAACGTTTACCAAGCACCTTTGTGCTTGCATTAATCTTCGCAGCAATCAGTACGGTAGTGACAGCACAAGAGGTTGCTACCACGTCAGTTTGGAAAGTATCTAAAGGCGAAGATGCCGTGTATGTGGGCGGAACTATTCACATATTGCCTGTTTCAGAGTTCCCTCTTCCTGCCGCTTTCACAGAGACTTACGAAAAAAGCGACACCCTAGTATTTGAAACCGAACTTCCCGATCCAACAGATGTGAGTGCTCAACAGAAAATGATTGAGGCCATGGCGTATACGGATGAGAGTACATTAAAAGACAAGCTTTCTGCTGAAACCTTCACTGCGCTGGACCAGTATTTAAGCATGTTTGGAGCAAACGCAGAGCAGCTTTCTCGCTTTAAGCCCGGTTTGGTTGCCACCATGCTTATTACCATGGAAGCGCAACGCGTAAATATGGGAGGCGAAGGTGTAGATGCTTATTTCACTCAGCTTGCAAAACGCGATGATAAGCCTAGAGAGTATTTAGAAACCATTGATTTTCAGTTAAATATGCTGGCAAATATGGGGGTTGGTGAAGAAGAGCGTTTTATCTCGGAAACATTGTCTACGCTTCCAGAGTTTAAGGAAATAATGCGAAGTACAATTAACGCATGGCGTGTAGGCGACAGTGAAGCAATAGAAACCTTGGTTATTGATACATTTAAACGTGAGTCTCCGTCTTCGTTTGACGATGTTTTCACTAAGCGTAACCAAAACTGGGTGCCTCAAATAGAAGCCATGTTTGGCGATGATGATAAAGAGTTTGTACTTGTTGGTGCTGGCCACCTTGTTGGCAAAGGAAACGTACTTGAACTACTTGAAAGTAAAGGCTTTACAATAGAGCAGCTATAGCCGTTTTTCACTTTATAAAAAAAGGGGCCAACAGAATTCTGTTAGCCCTAAAGTCCAGTTTGCAATACACATTATCGATGTATTGGTCAGAATTAATACTGACATGACTATACTTGAGTATATTTTTCACCTTGCATAGTGACCTGTGACTAACGGCAAGAATACTGTGATGAGGTGTGACTTTGAGTGTCTTAGCACGGATGCACTTTTTATCGGACATCAAGCACTTTTATTAAATACTCAAAAAAGCCCTAACGATCGCTCGCTAGGGCTTTTTTAGTCGTTATAGTCTAACTATAGGTGTTACTTAGCTTAAAACCGTGCCCGCACACCCATGTAAAACTCTTGACCGATAGGGTCGTAAGTACCTGCATCAGTTTCAGTACCGGTGCTACTTCCAGTAACCCCCGTCAATATGCGCGGCGGCTCTTTGTCGAACAAGTTATCGATACCGCCATAAATTTCAACAATGTCATTTAACTGATAACTCGCTTGTATATCAACATAAGTGACAGAGTCGACTCCTACTCCACCAGGTGCGATATCAAAGCCCGCTAAGAACTGATCATCAAAGTCAGCCGCACCTATGTAGGTTAAGCGTGTAATCACGTTAATGTCGTCGTAACGATATCCAAGATTAAAGAACCCTTTGTGTTCAGATGTACCAATTTCGCCTACAAACGGGTCTTCTTCGGCGCCGGGAAGAGGCGTGGTAGCACCATCAATTAGGTAGGTGTACGCCAGTCTTGCCGTTAGTCTGCCACCCATTACATCCGCACTATAATTGGCAGTAAGATCGACGCCTTCTAGCGTTACCCCGCCGCTGTTTGATACACCGCTATCGATGAACTCTAAAGAGCCTGCGCTGTTGTTCCCTACCGCCGTTGGGCGACGAGTAATGAAGTCGCAGAAAGATTCATCGCCACCGCCATAGCATTGGTCAAGAATAAACTGGCGCGGTGTCGATACAATGGCATCGTCTATTTCAATGTCGAAGTAATCGACGGTGAAATTAAAGTCTTTTAAGACATCAACACCTTCTGGTGTATACACCACACCCACTGTCGTCGATTTACCAACTTCTTCAGATACATTAGGGTTGCCTCTGTTAAAGCCACTGATACCTTGAATATCTGATTGATTTAACGTGAACGTACCGTTTGTAGCAATGTTCGCCGCGACGCCTGGGTCGGCTTGACAACGTGCGCTTGCGTTTGCAACACAAGGGTCAATCAATCCTGACGGAAACGTCTGGCTGTCAGGTTGGAAAAGTTCGTTGATATTTGGCGCACGCGTCGATTGCGCTTGAATAACGCGGAAACGAAGCTGCTCGTTTACAGCATAATCGAATCCAACGTTCCAGCTTGTCGTGCTACCTACCGTTGAGTAGTCAGAAGCACGTATTGCTGCTTTAATGTTGAACCCTTCAATAACCGGAATGTTGGTTTCTACATAATATTCCGTAACGTCGAACTCACCTTGCGTGGCAGGGATGGCGTTACCTGCATTCAGGCCAGCTTGTTGCAGGGCATCAAATTCACTCCGTGAAAACTCTTCGCGGTATTCAAAGCCAAATGCTAATCCCAATGGGCCTGCTGGTAAATCTAACACTTCACCTGCCAAGTTGGCGCCAATGACTTCCTGGGTTACTTCAGTTGATAATAGAGAAGGAGCCTGCACATAGGCTGCAGCTTCAGGTGTTATGGAATTAAAACCATAAATGTCGATGGGAACACAGCCGAAGCTTCGTGCCGTTTCATCAACACACACCGCTTCATCGGTAATACCGTCACCATCAACGTCATTAACATCGCTAATGGCTTCAAGGGCGTATCTGAAGTTTTGTACATTTACCAAACCGTTAGATACTTGTGCTTCCTTGGTTTGACCGTAGGTATAGAACACATCGTAATACCAACCATCAAATAGTTCGCCATCCATTCCTACTAATACTCTAAAGGTATCCCGCTCAGCAGTATTACCCCTATTACCAACGTCCTGTAAGCGCTTAGCGAAGAACAAGTCTCTTGCGCCGTTACCATTTTCGTCCACCGCAGCATTAAGAATGGCATCAGGCACAAACGGGTTTGCCACCATTTGACCATCAACCATAAATTCAAGCGGCACAAAACCGTCGGCGTAGATATCGTCTGATGCAAATGGGAAAGGCTCTAACTCGGTTGTTGTTGAGCCATTTGAATAGTTACCTTCGAAGAAGATACGATGATTATCGTTTAGCTCGTAGTTACCATTAATCCCCATCAAATACCGTTCAGTTGGAATCGCAATAGTTCTAAACGCTGAGCGATTGAAACCATCTGGCCCGATAGTGCCATTACCATTGGTAGAGAAACCTTCTTGAAGGTTGCCGTTTTGGTCAAAGGTGAAGCGAGTGTCGCCAGCATCAAAGCGGCCTTGTGGAGGAAATGATGAGAAGAAAGGGCTTATTGCTTCAAAAATAGATTCAGGGTTTGCTACTGGGTCGGCTTCGCCGTAAATACCTGATAGTTGATCGACTGCAGAGCGCTCTCTATCTCGAGAGAACACTGAGCCTTGGTCTGTGTAAGACAAGTGCGCCATTATACTACCGCGCCCATCAGATGACTGAGTTCCTGTTGTTAGAGAGAACTGGCGTTCAGTTGCATCACCTTCGGCAGACTCACCGTATTGTGTGTGCATTTCCAAACCATCAAAATCATCTTTCATAACAATGTTAACAACACCAGCTACAGCATCAGAACCATACACCGCCGATGCGCCACCTGTCAGAATCTCTATACGCTCAATAAACTGTGCGGGAATGGTATTCAGGTCGACCGCTGAACTGCCTGGCACACCAGAAACAAAGCGGCGGCCATTTACCAATACTAGTGTACGTGCAGTGCCTAAACTACGTAAATCGATGGTAGAAACGCCAGCACTTGCCGTTGAAAAGTTTGAATTCGTTCGACTAATAGCAGGAGAACCAAACGCAGGGTTTTCAAGAAGTAAGTCTTGGATATTGGCAACACCTGCAGCCTGTATATCCCCTGCATCAAGTATTTGAAGCGGCGATGCTGATGCAAGCTCGGCCGATTTAATGCGAGAGCCCGTTACCGCAATCTTTTCAACTTCTTGTTCACCAACCTCTGCTTCTTGGGCATAAAGCTGCGTTGCAGATAACGCTGTGCTTGCTGCACCCAACAGTAAAGATACTTTCACCGCTCGAGCAAGTTTTGTTCTTATATACATTGTATTCTCCCTGGAAAGTTACTTTCCTAGTAACATTTCGTGTTTGTGTGTTTTTAATAGCTGGCGCTATTGAAGGGTAAATTAGGAACAATATTCAGATTGCTCTAGCGGCTTTACGCTAAACGAGGGTATGCAGTGACGAAATGACAAAACGGTGTGACAAAGAATGAGCCTAACCTGCTTTTAAGTGCATAAATACGTAATTTAAGGGCCAAAAAACGGTATTACGTGATGATCTGGCAACAACTTGACACATTGCGCTGGTTGACTCACGCTTACATATAGTGCTTTATTGAATACAAAATAGACAAAAGTGGAAAAGTACATAGGCGTTTTGCTTCTATGTATGGGGTACATTTGGATGTTCGATAGCATCAAACCACACCTTCCAGGCAAGTACTTCTGGCCGATTGCTTTATGCATTTGGCTGGCTGCGCTGAGCATAACAACGTACATACAATACGGGGCACTTAAAGAGACTCAAGAAGACATTACCTGGCTGCGCGTATGGGTATTACTGAGCCCGTGGTTTATTAACTGGGTATGGGTATCGGCATGTATCTTCACCGCAACATCGTTTATTGAGCGAAAGGGTTGGAAACCTCTTAAGCAGGTAATACTGCATGTTATTACCTGTATTGCACTTCTATTGAGTTATGCCGCCGCTTCTACTTTTATGCGGGGTTGGTTAGCCAACCGTACGTTTGACGAAAACATCGCCGCTTTCTTTAAGACTGTTACCGGCAGCTTGCACATGGATTTGTTCATCTACTGTGCCACATTAAGCTTAGCGTTTGGTACTCGTTTGTATCAAAGACAAATGGAAGACCGCATTGAAGTGCGTCGACTGCAGGTACTGTTAGTAGAAGAGCAATTAAAGACACTACGAACGCAGCTGAACCCACACTTTTTGTTTAATGCATTAAACACTATTGCCAGCCTTGTTCGATTAAAACACGAGGTAGAAGCCGTAACGGCACTGTCTTCATTAAGCGTTATGTTGCGAACCATACTTGAGAATAAGAGCAACGACAGCGTTAAAGTGCGAGATGAAATTCGCTTCATCGAAAGCTACTTAAAAATTCAAAAAATGCGGTTCGAAGATAAATTGGATATTTCCATTGAAGTAGACGAAAGCTGTATGGGCATGCAAATACCAGCAATGCTGTTGCACCCTCTGGTTGAAAACGCAGTGCACCACGGATCTCAGTCAACGTTCAGAAAGAACCCGCTACAGATTAAGATTGAAGCAATAAAAGGCATGCTTCACGTTAATTTGAAAAATGCCTTTGACGAAAACAATACGCACGAAGGACATGGTATTGGTGTGGCCAATACGCGTGAGCGTTTATCGCGAATGTTTGAACACTTTCAGTTTGAACTCCGCAAGTGTGAAAACGGCTTATTCGAGACGCATTTAGCCATACCGACGGGAGAGACGGATGCTTAAAATACTGGTTGCTGATGATGAAAGACTGGCCCGTGAAACCATTAAAATGCTGCTAAATGAGCGTGATGAAGTCAGTGATATATGGGAAGCATGCAATGGCGACGACGCCATTTCTCTTGCTCATTTACATCACCCTGATGTGGTTATTTTAGATATTGAAATGCCTCAGAAAAACGGCTTAGAAGTAGCTCAGCTGTTACCACCACACTGTATTATTGTTTTTGTGACTGCCTTTAACGAACACGCTATTGAAGCCTTCGAGTTGAACGCAATCGATTACATTTTAAAGCCTTTCGATGATGACAGGTTTCATAAAATGCTTGATAAAATAAGTGAACGAGTAGCAGACAAAAATACGTTGGATATCAACCAAATAAGCGATGTCATTAAGCAGGCCACTCAAAAAGCTGACCACTTTAAAACACGCCTCATCGTTCGCGACCCAGGACGTATAAGATTGGTCGACATTTCGTCTATTATCTACATAGGCGGCGCTGGAAATTATGCAGAGCTTCACTTAGATGACGGCACTGTCATTTTACATCGCGAAACCCTGACCTCATTAGAGTCACAACTAGATCCCAGCTTATTTCTTAGAATACACCGCTCAACTATAGTAAGCCGCAATGCCATTTGTGAATTAAGCCCTACTGAAAAAGGCGACTATAATGTAACGCTTCGCACAGGTGAAAGTGTTGTGTTGTCTCGCCGAAACAGGGACAAACTGGAATATTTAATGAGTTAACTTTAGTCCGAGCAAACTTTAGTCAGCATCTATCGTATACACTAAGTGTTGTAGTAAGGCTAGTTGAGTTAGATGTTATGAAGTCGAAAGTAAAAACGTCATCGGGTTTCACATTAATTGAATTAATTATTGTTATTGTATTGCTAGGAATTCTAGCGGTAACAGCAGCACCTAAGTTTTTAAACCTAGAGACAGATGCACAGCGTGGTGCACTAGAAGGGCTAAGAGCTGCACTAACTTCAAGCTCAAATGTTGTGTTTGCCAAAGCATTAATTGAAGGCGCCACAGATAGCGCTGACACCACGTTAACTTCAGGCATACGAGTACGCTATGGTTACCCTTTTGCTACTCAAACCAATTTGAAATTAGTCGCTGATTTCACCGAAGACGATTTCAAACTTACAGGCTCCGCTCCTGAGGTTATTTTTACCCTAGAAAGCGCCACAAGTGGGCTATCGAATGCCGAAATTAACGCAAATGACGTTTGCAAGCTAACCTACCGTCACCCAAACCAAGGTGAACTACCTACCATCACTATTTCTGATTGCGATAGTTAAAGCTATTGGGCAGCCATCGACGAGTTTCTCCCTCTTCCTAGAGTTTTGCTGATGCTGAAGTAGTGGCGCTTATTCAGTCTAGAACTCTCTGCCGCAGGGATGCTACTGCAAAGCCGCTTATATAAAAGCAGGGATGGGTTTACGGCGTACTTCCCCTCTGCCACCAAGCTTTATAAATGCTAAAGGGGTGGTGCTTATTCAATCTAGAACTCTCAGCTGCATGGATGCAGCTGCGAAGCCGCTAATACAAAAGCACGGATGGGTACACGGCGTGTTATTACCCTCCTCTTCAAGCTTTTTGCTATGCCAATTAAAGAGGGAGTGAAGCCCCATCAAAAACTCTCAGCAGCAGGGATGCTGCTGCGAAGCCGCCAAGGATGGCTTTACGGCGTGTTTTTGATGGGGCTTCACTCCCGATATTCCAAATCGCAGGCATAAAAAAAGCGCACCTAAGTGCGCTTTTTTGGGCTTATGTTGCTAAGTCTAGATTAGTCTAGGATCTTAGATACAACACCAGCACCTACTGTACGACCACCTTCACGGATTGCG
>ENA-OWNT01001845-OWNT01001845.1-seawater-metagenome-genome-assembly--contig:-NODE-1845-length-24227-cov-3.863685_pt1 | contig 24227 bp, 22 predicted proteins | sample MGYA00238136_ERZ651165 | MGnify/ENA primary metagenome ERZ651165 (study PRJEB26861, sample SAMN08777766) | seawater metagenome | isolation source: coastal seawater | place: USA: Florida | collected...
CGATGTACGAAGACGTGTTGGCGGTGTGGAAATTCGTTCTGGCCGACAACTTATTTGGCCACGTGTTCGGCAGAGATCACACCATTCCACAAATTGCCACCCGGTTGGCGCATGGGGTAGAAAACTTCGATTGGCCTCCGGCGCCAGGCGCTGCTCAAGCGGTGCGAACAGCGCCTTCTCCTCCGAGCAGTGACGGAAGTGAAACACCTGCACCTACCAAGCGTGGAAGGAACCAATCTCAAGAATCTGCCGCCACACCAAACGTTGGCACACCTGCACGGCAGCATCAACAATCTGTGGAAGCTGTGCGTCCCTCCGACAATTACCCCATGACCTCGGCATCTGCACCTCAAATTGCTGAAGTGAACGTTCAAGCAGTGCCCGTGAAACGACAAAGAAGTGATGTGTCATCTATTGATACCACTGATGACCACTTCCAAGCGCTTTCACCGATGAACAACCCTGTCACACAGGGCCACACTTCGTTCTCGAGTGATGCAAACTCTGCGGATACATCCACTGTCGACTTGCTCGAGCAAACCGATCACGATGAGGCTGAGTCTTCTTTGGGGCATGATGGATCTGCGGATTCCAGGAGAGGGTCTCCAATGCGACAACTTCAATTGGGCGAAATTCGTGATGGTTTCGATAATCAACCCATTGGCGTGATCATTGACCTGGACGGCGCTTTATTGTCCCCCCGCGATGTCGCAGCTCCCGATGGAGCGACGATGCCACGGATGCATCCCGATACTTTGTCGGATTTGAATGCCTATTCATTTCATGCCGTCGGAAACTCGTCGGATAGCGAACTAGACGACAACGGAGAGTATTTTCGAAGCTGCGCGGCCGAATGGTTGTGATATATACCAAGCTGTGAACAACACATCTGTGATAAAGATAAAACGAACAAAACTACGAAATGTGAATCTCCGGGTCTGCTGTGCGTGAAACATTTATCAATGACGTTTCTAGGGTGAGGTTTGTTGGACTGTCGTTGAAGTGCCAGGTTGCTTTTACTAAGTCGTACAACGGGATAGATAAGGATGGACGATGCTTGGTGGAATACATCGTCAACTTTCGCTTCAGAGACAATCAATCAGCAACACCGGAACTTCTGCGGAGTGCGAGACTTGGGACAGATTCTTTTGAGTTGAGGTATTGCTGGGGAAGCCGTGCACACCCAAGCGTCCAGCAAGACGGCGAGTGACATGGAAATTGCATGTGTCAACGCTAAACTTGCATTCGCGCGGCGGTGGGCTTGTGCGCGCGCCCAAGTGGCCTCGGCTTGGTTGCCACAGCTAGATGCAGGAATGCACTGCCTTCCGCGCGAAGGTAAGGTTCTTTATTCACAATTGTAGATTGTAGTTCAGTACGATGCATTGCACTGGCACTACAGTCCCCAATGGGATCAGCCGCAGTCACACATGCCGCGGGACATTTACAGTCCATAGTCGCAAGATGAGGTTGCAGGTGGCATGGACAGTCAATCAGTGAGTTGGGCGCGGAGCAGGGAATAACCGGGGCATTGTGGCATGGCGGGAGTCAGTGGCTCTTGGACTGTGGGTGAGATACAGGTGTGGCTGTGGGAGTGAGTGAGTGAGTGAGTGAGTGAGTGAGTGTGTGAGTGTGTGAGTGTGTGAGTGAGTGAGTGAGTAACTGTGTGTGTGTGAGTGAATGAGCGCGCGGAGCCACAGTCAACACTGTTCGGATCCAAATTAAATGTGTGTTAGGGGAGTTCGTGCGCTGAAAACCACCAGCGCGGAAGACGCGGGCGAACGTGTCCACTTTCACGGCACCTGACTGACTGCCTGACGTTCGTCGCCAGGTCGCCAGGTCGCCAGGTCGCCAGGTTGTCAGTTTCGCACGTGCGTATGATACTGCAAGTCAGTAACAGAAAGGACGACGACCACAAGGCTATTACCCCTCCACCAAACAAAAACATCGCATCCACACATCATCGGCACCCGTCTCAGCCACCAGTGAGCCTTAACACTGCACGGGCGCACTAGCCTGACCACCAGCGCGAGCAGAAATGTTGGGGGAAATGCATTGTTCCGCGATGATTCCGTTGCTTCCGGTTGTGGGTGCGACTGCAATGTCGGCAGTTTGAAATCGACGGTCTGACAGTGTACTCGCACCCACAAAACACAGACACACCATCCGCCGCGTGTGAGTGAGCAAGGCGCCAAACAGCTCCGGTCGGCTGACGGACATGTTTCTTGATGTAAAATGTTCGTTGGACCTCTCGCGTGTAGTGCTCCGCCTTCGGAGGTATGAAGTTCTCATCAAACACAAGCGAACTACCCACGAGGAACCACCACACATGGAGCGGTGTAGAACTGCGGAACAATGGGAACAACTCCGAACAGCACACATCACTCGCCGCCCCACTCTGCCGCCAAGCCATGCTCTCTCCTCAACAATTCGTATTTATTGTAGTACTGACAGCAACAATGCACTTGCTACAATGTACTTGCTTTCCGCTGCCTTCATGTACGCAGAAGGCGGTCTTACTGCAGGGTCGCATGCCTTCATCACTGTCATTGTGATAGAAGAGAAGCCAAAATTCCGAGACTATTTTTCCAACACCAACACAGTGTCACCAGATCCACCAATAACAACACACACATCACGAATCAACAAACCATAAACAAAAATACAAGACAATCAAGACAAGAAACTAGTTTCTCACAACTTGTCTTTTTTGCCAAGAATCCATCCAAACAGCGAAAGCCACATAATGCCAATCTCTCGTCGGAATGATGGAGGCGCTGAAGACCAAAATGCAAGCTCCAACGAAAGCTCAGTTTCTAACGTGGCGACGAACGCGGGAGGGCGCTACCCATCTCCCGTACACAAAAAGCCATACCGACGACGTCAATGGGTGCACATCGACCGGAGCAGTGCGTCCTCCATTGCGATACGATTGTTCGGCACCGACGCGGATGAAAATGGGTTTCGAAGTCTGGGAGTATCTGTCGCTGCAGTCCCGACGGCCACATTTTCTACCTGATCGTCTTATTCAACCATTCATACGTTGGCATGGGGCATGGTGTATTGTCACCGGTGTCACCGGACGACGCCCCAAGCCCTGGTGCCGCCAACAGTGCTTCGTAGCATCAAAGAGCGTGTTAATCTGAGTGCATATCACACGACAAGCAAGCCCGGCGATGCAATGTGAAGGAAAATCAAAATTCTACTGACACTTTTTGTTTGAAAATTGGGACAGCTTCATTTTTAGAAAAACAAGTATCATAAACGAAATACAAGATCAATTCTAGTGTCACAGTTTTTCTGACCGTGCGGTCGCGGAGTCGAGTCGTCGCAGAACAACACTCGCATTGCTTGTCCTGGTTGGTTGGCGCCTAATGTCGCCGTGGATCGTTTGATGCAGGTCATAACCTTGTGTGGCTCGAAATCAATGACGTTCACATTGGTCGTGTCGACAACTCGAGTACTGAGTAGAATGTCAATTACCGGGCTGAATCTAGTCAGCCCTGATCGTTTGGCACGATTTGGCATGTCATTCGGTACACCCCTCAAAGCATGCCCTTGCTTCGTCGTCGCCTCTAGAATGGTTCGTTGCATCGCGATGGTGTGGCTGGACCGTGCGACCTTACCATTCCGGCCGTTGAACGTATGTTATGGCACTTCAGGTGGACCGCTCACTGTCACTCCTTGTCGACGGCAGGTTGCGCTGGTGACAACGAACGCACCGCGACTCACGTGCCGATTGCTTGCCTGATTTGGGTCGGCACTGGGGGACTTTCGCCCAATTCACATATCAATCGAATACTGAACCCAACACGGCTTGCCCACGCTTCGTTGCCCTCTGCTACAGCCAATTCCGTGCCAATGACATACGTGCAGTGACGTGGGCCTCACGTCATGTGCGTCATGCACGCATCGACAAATCGCGGGACCGTGCACAACCGTTCATCTCGCACTTGCGTGCAGCTGCGTGCCTGCCCTACGCGCTGTTTCCTGCATACCACGTGGTCGCCGCACAGCCACCTCGCTCAACACATAAAGCAGCGATAGAGAGTGGACGGACGGTTTCTTCGGATGGCATTCAACGAACAAAGAACAAAGAACAATGAACGAAGGACCAAGCAGGCAGACGACCAAACGCGCGCCAAAGGACCAACAACGAGGCGACGCGCGACGCGATGTGGGCGCGGGCGTGGGCGTGGGCGGCAGCGAAGGCAGTACGAAGCCAGTGAACGAGTGCGGCGAGTGAGGGGAACTGCACCAGAAAGAATCAATGAACCAGTGCCGGGCAGTGAGCGACACTGTGTGATAATGAGTGATCGTGAGTGCGTGACAGTGAGCGAGTGAGTGAGTGTTCTATGACGTGGTCGAGTGTACGGTACAGTGAGAGTGAGTGGATTTGGGCTGCGTGAGGGCGGAGTGATGAGTGAGGATGTGAGGACCGAATTCGTGAGTTGGAGATTTCGACGCGCTTAGTGCGCGCCAACAACAATCCTGCTCTCCGCGCCAACAGTCACACACACCGCCAACACACTCACTCACGCTCACTCACGCTCACTCACCCACGCCACGCCAACTGCCTGACTGCCTCACAGTCACAGCTCACTGGGTTTTGAATGACCTGAGTGAGACTGAGCTGACTGAGCTGATTGTGCTGACTGCTGACTGTGGTGACAGACGGCTGACCGGTGCTCTGTGATCTGTGAGTGAGTGAGTGAGTGAGTGAGTGAGAGAGTGAGTGAGTGAAAGGGTGGGTGAGTTAGTTAGGCGAGTGAGTGCGTGGCTGTGTTCTGTGTGCTGTGTGGAACGAAAGAAAGGAAAGGCTGACTGACAGCCGAATGCTAGGTGGCGAACTGAACGGTGACTTGACTTCTTGATGACTTCAAACAACTTCACTTCGTTCATATCCAAGAAAGAAACCGACAGACCGACGGACCGACGGCGACGGACCGACCGAACGCAGCGCAGCGCAGCGCAGGGACAGTTAGTTAGTGAGTGAGTAAGTGTGCAAAGTGGTGGCACAACTCGTTGTGACGATTGGAGCGTCTGGGCGAAGGGAAGTGTCGTGACTGACTCAATACTCCGTTTTGCGAAGGTCACGAAGTTGCGGGGAAGTTGCGCTCGTTTTGACCGCGACCCAGCGACGTCCCGCTCCGCCCCGCCCCGCCCCAGTGTGCTGTGCCGGCAACTTCAAGCCAAGGTTGGCAGTGAGCGGCGGGTGGACGAGCGAAGGGCCGGACGAAACAGCGCTATCACTCGCTTTCCGAGTTTGGTGCCCACTTGCCCACTTGTCAGTAAAGTAAAGTCCCCTCCCTTCCCTGTTCATCCCGTTCTTGTGCGCGCGCGCACTTGCTTGCTTGCTCCGTTTTTTGGGTGTGTGTGTGTGACTGCTGTGCTCCACAGCTTCCCATGCGCAACGAGGTGCGTGTGTACTTACGTCACATACGCACTTGCGAGTCAGTCAGTCAGAACGTATCGCTGCCGCGACCCTCGTTCACTCACTGTGTACAAGACCGACAGACAACCCTTGCGCTGGCGGGCTGCGCTGCGCTGGCGGGCTGCGCTGCGCTTCAAAATCACAGCACAAACTCACTGCAATACGCGCTGCACTAGCACTGTCCAAAGCAGTACAGACGCGAAGACACGAGTGAGTGAGTGCGTGCTTGTGTGCGCGCGCACACAGACCCTCCACGCCCCAGGGTTCATACTTGCTGCCCTGCTGTCACGCACTATCCGACCAGGTATCTTGCGCGCGTGGAACGGAGAGTGAGGACGTCACGGAAACGCTTCTCCTTACTTAGCGCACACTAGTACAGAGTGCGCACGAACACAACGTGGAAACAACCGCGGCAAAGGTGGGGCTGTGTTGTGCGCTGTGTTTCGCAGTGTGGTGACGTGACGACACCGCGCTGGTTTGCGCTGGCGTTGCGCAAGAGCAGCCGCCTCACAACGCTGATACCAGTTGATTGGCAATAGTATCTTGCGGTTGTGAAATTAACAGTAAGTAAAACTGGTGGGTTGGATAACACGGATCGGGAGCACTGCTGCGGCGCCCGTGCTTATGTTGGCGTGTGATGCCATTGCCCATTGCAGGAGGTAGGCAGCCGCTCTCAACGCCCCCGCCCGCCCGCCCCCCCCCCCCGCGCGCCTGCGAAGCGTTCTGCCCTTCTCATTGTGGATGTCGCGCCGCTATACACCCACAATTTTAAAACAAACACACATTGATCTTGCAGAAACAAACAACAATTCCATCCATCCATACACCCCTCCCCAAAAAACCACAACAAAAAGAACAACATCAACAAACGAACCCCGAAACGCTCGACAACGGAGCAATATTTTGCCCAATAGTCAACCAACCACTTGCAAGCATGTTGTCGTTCGGTCGTCGGCGCCATCCAGCGCTTCAGCTCGAGATCGAGCGAGCTGCGGCTAATCGTCCACCACGGACACCACCACAGCGTCAACACGCGAGTCTGCCGCAGAAAGCTGCTAAACATGAGGTTCCTCACAGTATTCTGCGAGACACGATGTTTCGCATCTTGCCTGGGCTCACAAGGCGAGACGTGAAAGGCGATGAGCCCATCGAGTGCCAAAAGAAACGTGTTGCGGCTCACTGTTTGGTTCTCATGAACTCCCCATTCGATCGCTGCCACTTCACTCGCCATTTGATCCAGGACACGGTCGGCAAATCGTTCAGTCTCGTGGTTGAACGTGCAATCGGCGATGCTGCTGGCGACGAAGTGCAATTTAGATCCATGGTCCAATTGCACGTTCGCCAACAAAACCTGACAGACGCCCAGGCCTGGTTTCTCGAAGAGGCAGCAGAACTGCTGCGGACTCAGCTCAATGCCGGTGACAATGCCCAGAAATCGTTGAGAGCACCGATCAAGTGCAATCAATTGATTGGGCGGCCGAATTCATTGCAGCTGAAGAAGTACTTGCTCAAGTACTTCGTCATGTCAAATGGTGATCCGGAAGAGTTGGCTCGTGCTCTGGTGCCGTGTGCCGAAGGGCTCTCAAGCGTGAGGAACAGCATCAGCTCTGACCAATGGGATGAGCTCCGTGCTCCCAGCAACGTTTCCGAAGGCGACTGCCGACGCGCAGTCACGAGGAGCCTTTCTCTATTGCGCGACGTCCATGGCACTGCTGACTTGGAGAGTATCTTCGCAGACGCGTTAGCCATTTGGCAGCATGTGCTGGCAAAGCGAACTTCTGCCGCGTTGTTTGGAGATCGTAGCACGGAATCCATTGCGTTCGATCTCATGCTGGTATCCCGTGGCTTGTCCTCTTGCGCCATCGTCGACAGTTCCGTCCTCAACTCCTTCAAAACAGTGATCCGAGACGCTCAGCATTCAGATGCCACGTCCACCAAGCCGCATCGCCCCCTTACTCCCCAGAAGCAGCACACAAAACAATTGGCCCAACGCAGCGAACGACGAACCAGTCGCTACAAAGCCAGCGTGCGGACGCTACAATTGCCACAGGCCAAGAGGACTTGCCAACGTCCATCCTCTTCGAACGGTTCCGTGGAGAACGCCATGCCGACCGGCTCACCGCTAGGTCGTGTGGACACCAACCGCAGTGCGCGCAAGCTCAAACATAGACACTCGTTAGATTTAGACTGAACGTCAATTGCGTCACTGACACAATTGCCAAGTTCAGATTCTATCCGTTCATACTGGTGTGACAGTACTTACACATCGTGCACTAAAAGCTAATTTCGTAAACACAACAAACTAACACACAGTCTCTTCAGTTTATGGAACATGTATGAGCTGCGCAGGCGACAACAAGAGTCAATAGGAGCAATTCGTAACTCTGGTGTTGCAGTTCGTGGGAAGAACGAACGGCAAACCGATCCCGACGTGTCATGACCTTGACATGTGCCGCGACATATCGTAAATTATTTCATACAAAGGAATACTATAGCGCATTAGAGTTGCAACAACATCAGCACCACCAGTTGTGTTTGTTATTACTACAAGTAAACCAGGAGCTACTGTATCAGCAATGATAACTTGTCCATGTTCTTGAAAGTCAAATTCGTTCCCTTCTCGTCAATGATCACATTCGGTACGTGCTTGAGAACCTCTATCGCCTTGTGGTTGTCGACTTCAAATGGTTGCTGAAATCTTGTTTTGTAAATTTGTGTGAACTGTCGATGAGGCACCCCTTCTGAACCGTGGGCCGCGAGTAAAACCTGCACGTTAACACTCTGCTTCTCAGCCAATTGAGCAGCTGTTCGACATTCCTGATTTGTTGATTTCTTTTTGCCGCCCGATGCCTGGCTGAATTTACGGTCCACCACCCCAGGTCGCTTACTGTCGTAAAGCTTCGTTATTACGCCCAACAACTGACTCTGAATTGTTGATTGATAGCTCGAGCCAGGTGCATCCGCCATTTCGACCCACCATGATGACTGTTTCTCGTTCAGTGTCTCAGCTTGGCAACTTTGTAAGTCGATTCTGAGTCGTTCAGGGTGAATGTTGACTCGCCATCGACCTCTCTGTTCGTGTTCCGCGTGTGCAGGCACGGGCGAAAGGGTGAAGTCTAAGTACACATTTAGCTGCTCATGATACAGCCACACGGTGTCTCCGGAGCAAACCTTATTATTCTCATTCGCTGTGCCATCACAACGATGAAATTGCCATCTTTGATCACCTTGAACATCGTCGTCTGCGACCAATGCTGCAACATTCAACGGGACCTTTGAATAAGCGTCGTCAGTGCTGTCGCTGGGAGCATGCGGCAACACGAGCAACCCGCCATCACAATTACGGAGCCACAACGATTTCCCGAAAGTGATGTGGTCCAGAGTGTCAAATATAATTTGTGCACTTCTCGTGCCAGTGAGTCTGACGCAGTGATAAATGCTCATTGCACCCAACCACCATTCCTTGCCGCTCAGCTCACGCAACTTTCGAATAGCTGTTGTGAAGTGTTTGTGGGCCAAGCTCATATCCTGCGATTTCGCGTGCACAGTTGCACGAGAAGTGAGATGATATGCTGCAGCAAGAGTTGAAAGTCCTCGAATAATATCAACACAGCTCCACCATGGCGACAAATTGCGAGCGAAAATTGCATCTTCCACTGTCGTGGGGCAATCATGTAGTATTGCTATGACCTTCCCATATTCTCGTTGTCTGAGATAGTGTTGGCCGAGGGCGACCGTATTGGCATCTTGGAGGGCAAGGTCAATATCGGGCAAATGGCTGACTGGCGCGTTGAGTGGGAATGTCCGGCATGCCTTGTCGCATGCCTTGTCGCATGCCGCCCGGAGTCGCCGTAGGACACTTTCCCGGTCTGCGCGTATGGTCCACGCGGCGTCAACGTGAAAGCGGTGGGTTCCGTCGCGCACACTGACAGGAACATTCACTTGAAGATCATGTCGGAGTTCTGTCACACTCAACACATTTTTCGTGTGCTCATGTTGAATATACCAACACCCAGGTGGGTCGGCGCCGAGGAGAAGGAAGGCGCTTCTACATTTTGTGTTTGCTTCCTTGTTTGTGGTACTGTGCTTGGGTTTGTCCTCGTCTGCGATGTGTACCTCAAGGACAGCGTCGGTGGTGGCGTCGTCGGTGGTGGCGTCGTCGGTGGTGACTTCCAATAGCTGAACTCGCATCCCGTCACGTAATTTCGGACAGTGCAATTCTTGATCCTCACCATCAACCCCCATACTTTGCAGCTTCCATTGCACTTCCGGCTTATCTTCAAGGAATGGTTCACGAGAAACAATAATTTGCTTGTTGCCAGCTACAACGCTGTTAGTTTTTGAATGCTCGGCAGTGGTTGTCAGTCTCGCGCCTGTTTTGAAATGAACAAGGGTGACTTTGTCGCCCATCCTTGGTAATAGTGGATCACATGCCAAAGGGTCCTCTGTACAGCTAATCGCACGCAACATTCGGCTGATGGTGTTGCACACGGCGGCGTAGTCAGATTCGTGAGCCTCGACACATGCATCCAGCGCTCTTTTCGTAAGGTCACGGCACTTTTCGAGTAGGCTCCGCGTGCTGTACTTGTTGAGCTGGGCCGACCGCAAATCACCAACTGCCGCAACAGCAAGGGTGGCCAGCGATACTGGATTCGTAACAGCCTGCAATCGGTGGCCAAGGTCGAGACAGGGTGATCCGGAAGTCATATTTTCCGTCAGCATGTGCAATTGAGCCTGGAGATTTTTGCAGTCAGATGCAGTAGTTGGTTCGGGCAACGGTGGCGCCACATCGACTTCTTGAAGAAAAGCTTTCGCATCTGTCGTCCTGCCGTACGCCGTGCACATTAACAATGCAGTTCTACGGCGTAGACGGACATGGATTTCCTTTCCGATGGCGCTGAGGAACACAGGGGGCCGCCGCCCTAAAATTCCACTTGCGAGACTGCACAGAGGTGCTAATACATGCGTCGAATACCGGCTGGAACGGTTCTACGCACAAAAAGTCAGGCAACACTGTCAGAAAAACGCACAGATATGGAGAATGGCAGGACGTATCGAGAACAAACTCTTGTACCTCCACTGACTCCATACATGTCCATAGTGCCAACATCGCCGATTGAGTCAAGATTGCTCGCACTTGACACCCCAGGCTGCGGAGCAAAAAAGTCTTTACGAGCGGGTGCAGTTCAAGGCAAAAGTTGGAGGATGCTGTCGGAGAACTTGGGGTGGCCATCACGAAGGACCGAGAAACCAATAACTGTACTGCAACTAACACATCCCCCTCTTGCATGGTTGTGCCGATATCGGCGAGAAGATGCTCAAAGAATGGAATGTGACAAAGTATCGGTCCAGATCCACATATAGCTAGCACGCACAATACGTGTCTTGCACCATTGGTGAGAGCATCATAATCGGCGTTGAACAGCGTGTCTATGGATCTCTTGTTTGCCAGGAACTGGTCGTCATCTGACCTTATATGCGACGGTTTCTCCGATGGCAAACTCGGGAGGGGATGTGGATCATCGTCAATTTGGTATGACGACGTAGTGCGCCACCAGTGCGCAAAGCAATGTTCATTTCCATCGTTCACGCTCTGGGCAACCTGCTCGATTGCGAGCGGCAGACCACCAAGCCGATCAAGCTGTTTGCGCGCCTCACCAACGATGGGGCTTGAGTTCGTGTAAGCCTTCATCATAACGGTTGCGGAGGCTGGATCAAGGGAGCGCAGTTGAATGTGATACCCGACGGTGCGTAACGAGGCCATGGACCAACGTGACGTCACAAGAACAAAACCTCCCCCATGACTTCCACTGCACGTGGGAGCGGAAACTATATTTTGGATTTTCTGCCAAATATCAGTTTTGAGGAGTTTTCGCTCGTCATCAGCACCGTCGAACACCACCAAGAAATGGCGGCCGCTCTCTTGCAGGCTGCTAATGAAATCAACAACGCATGCCCCTGCTTGATCTTCGTCGTCACTTGGTTGGCCAAGTTGTTCGCTCAGGTACTGAAGACTCTTCTGCAAGTGTTGGCGATTGGCAGCATGAAGCGTCATGACGCCACCATCGAAAAACCCTTTGCCCACAGCATCACAAATGAACTCAGTTGCAAGCGCTGTCTTCCCTACTCCAGCCATGCCAGTAATAAACACAACTCTCCTCACTCCAGAGAGGCTCGAGCCTTTGCCCACGTTTCGCTGGTCCCTGTGGTAGCACAAGTGGCCAAATAATTGTGCTAGCTCGACGTCTCTTCCAAAAAAGTGGCGACTTCGCTCGCTTGGTTGGTCCATGATAGTCTCCGTGTTATTGAAACGAAGTCCAACTTTGGCGCACTGTCGCTCCATCAACGTCTGACGCACCTTCTTCTCAAACAAATCACCCAAAGATGCCCAGGGCTTTCCCGATTGCTTTCGCCATTCCAGCGCACCGGCCAAGTTATCAACGGTGCGAAACAGCGTGGCCCAGTCTGTCACGCAGTCCAAAAACGTTAGCCGGTTCATCGCCCATCTTGTTGCATGGGCGTAGCGGATGTTCCGGTGCTGCTGGCGAATATTCTCTAGTCTGCTACGCAGCCCTGGCACTCTCTGTACTTCAACACCGTTTTGATCCGTGATGTAGAGCAGGCCTTTTCCCCGTTCGTCGTCGCGGCCTCCATGCCACGACGATGTCAGTAGCCAAATTATTGTTGTTAGGTCCCATTTTGCGGGGTCACCGGACAAAAATGCCAGTCTGGCTTCGGGCGTGGATCCTGGCCATCCCTGAGCACTCTGTCGATCGTAACAAGCTCGTGAGTGCGCGTAGACTTTCACTCGCCGCTGCTGATTGGAAGAAATAGTTGTCGCTAGTCCCTCCAGTGTCAGTACCACCTTGCTGGTAGAGGTCAGTGTATCAATCACGACACCCCCACGACACCGGAGCCAGTACATACGATTATCGATGCGGATGGGTCCACCGTCCAGGAACAAGGGAGATTGCGGCGACGCCGACAAGTCCACTCCGGAGAGCAGCAGCTCATGTGTTGCTAGTTGTCCGTTGTAGCGCACCCTTGCGTCGCCCACGAACACATCAGCGGATCCGAAACCCAACAGCAACTTTGCTCCATTCTCTCGACAAGCTACGTATTCATGCGCATGGTGATGTCTCCAAAGGTAACGAAACAATTCACGAAGCAAATCGGCTGCGGAATTGACCAACGTTCGCGCAAAGACATCCATGAAGTCTTGGTCGTGAAGAGCACTCATGTCGATGTCGGCCAGCCACAAGTTGTGTACATTGATGCCCTCTTTGAAGCGCATTCCATCTCGATGCGCCCGCGCCCCGGTTTCGCCTGGAGGCTTGCTGCCAGCAGTGCTGTTTTGTCCGGCACCGGTCTTCATTGTGATGTCGGCCAACAAAGAAATAATATTCGCTCAAGTTTTCTGGCACGAACAAAGTGCCCTGCTTTTCCACAGGATGCGGGCCAAGGCGAGTACAGTGTGTTGAAATTCGGAGTCACTGTACTAAGCCGCGCGGTGATGCGTTTCTTCTGACATATAACTTCCGGGCCAATGTCACAATGCTCGACGGCGTGCGCACACCCACAACTGCATCCAACTCTGTTTCCTGCGAGCGTGAGAACACGGCGAGGCTCAACTGCCGTGGTTTTGTCTGAACCTCTTCGGCAAACTATCATGCCCCCAAATGGAGTGCAGTGCGCTGCAGATTGCAAGAATGCAATGGTCCGCCACCAACTGCGACGGAACCACGGCCTACTACGCAATTTTAAAAGTTTGTTCACATGTCAACACGCACAGGTCGTCGTCGTCGTCGGCGCTCTTGCCTCTGGCCAATGATCGCGCGCGAGAGCCGTTTGTAACGCCCGCTGCCCTTCTACATCAGCTTGTGGAGTTGTGCGTCGCAACGTTGTTGCGGTGGTGCGACATCTCGTCGCGCGAGGAGTCCCACAGCACGCGACATATGTTCCGCAACATACACACATACATGGCATGGCTTTTGGTTCAGGCTTCTGTGCACAAACTAACTGTTGTTGTTGTGTGGTTTCGCCAGTGAACGAACGAACGAACGACGAACGAAGTGAAAGAACGAACGAAGCGAACGAACGAACCGATGTGAACGAAGTGAACGAACAAACGAACGAACGGAACGGAACGGAACGAACGATCGAACGCAGCAGAAGTGAAGAGACAGCGAAACGTGATAGCATAAACAAACAAACGCGCAAACGTATACCGTATTTATTATTACGAACGAACCAACGAACACAGTTGAGAACCAGCCAGGCGCACTCACACTTATTTATCATTTCACAACACCCTCTAATTGACTGAACAACTTTCTGTTTTACAGTACTGTATAGACAAACACTAAATTTGGACTTTTGCCTTTGATTTCAGATTTAGATTTTGGATTTAGATTTTTGATTTTGCATTTTGGGATTTTGGGATTTTGGGATTTTTGATTTTGGGAAATCGATTTTGCATTTGTGGCCGTCGAAAAAGACCTACAGAGTGAGTGGGCTGACCACATTCTTCCTCAACTGCTATTCTACCGTTTCCACCCACATACTCTCACCTAATAACGGCTAATTGTCAAATGTAGATACAATGCGCGAAACAATGCATGATGAAGAATGGATGTGTGGTGTCCTGTCCTGTCGCGTGTGTTGGTGTCGTGTGTTGTCAGTGAGTGCTGAGTGCGTGTGTGTTGTCGCTGTTCGGTTGTTGTTGTGTGTGACGCCCGCTCTCGTACGTCGTTGAGCACTATCGCGCGTGTTGGTGACTTACTTGCGGGAGGCGCGCTGGCGGGCCTTTGAACTGTGACCTGTGACGTGTGACGTGTGACGTGTGACGTGTGACCTGTAAAAAACAAAAGACACTGTGGCCTGTAGTATGATAGCGTCTTTTGTGGTTCGTACTCGAGTAGATTCTAGTTTGTCGTTTGTCGTTCTTCGTTCGTCGTTTGTCGGTTGTTGTTTGTTGTTTGTTGGTTGTTGGTCGTCGTTCGTCGTTCGTCGTTTGTCGGTTGTGCTGTTGTGCTGTTGTGCTGTTGTGCTGTTGTGCTGTTGTGCTGTTGTGTTGTTGTGGGTTGCGTTGGCGTGCTTGCGGTGATGCATGATGATGTGGTTGTTGTGTTGATGTGTTTGTGGTCGTCGTGGTCGTCGTTGCTGTAGCGTCACTGTGGTTGCGTTGCGTTGCGTTGCGTTGCGTTGCGTGTCGTCGTCGTCGTCGTCGTTGTTGTGTTGTTTTTGTTGTCGTTGTTGTCGCTGTTGTGTGTTGCGGTTGCGGTTGCGGTTGCGGTTGCGATGTTGTTGGGTCTTCGTCTTCGTTGCTGCAGTGCTTGCCTGTTTTGTTGTTTCATGGAGACGCGGAGCAGTTACGCGGACGATGCTGATCACGCCGGAAAAGAGCCGTGGCTGCGTCGATGGAGCGTGGCTTGGATGCTGCACATCACCCAATTGTTGACTAAAATTGCTCGGACCTGAAACGAACGTGCACGGAAAATGTGATACCATTTCGGTTGTTTCGCCTTGTTCCGGGATCAACAGCAGTGCTCGAGCGAGGCAACCATGTCGAAATCCTCGTCGTCTGAGCAAAAAGCCCAGAAATTGTTGGAGTCATATGCAGCCAAGTTTCCACGAGTTCCTGTAGCTGGCACGAAGGAAGTACAAGAACTCATCGACAACGGAGAAGCAATATTGGTCGATGTAAGATCCGCTGCTGAACACTCTGTGTCAACAATTCAAGGGAGCTTGACGAAGACTGAATTCGAACAGTTGCCGCAAGAAGCCTTTGAGGGTAAGACAGTAATTCCCTATTGCACTATCGGGTATCGAAGTGGGCAGTATGCTACAAAATTGATCGACATTAAGGAAGGCAGACGGAAAAGCAAGCTAGCCACCAAGTTAGCGAAGACAAAGAATATTTTGAACGGGTGCGGGGTTGTGCTGTGGACTCACGACTCTGAAGCAGCGCCACTAGTTGACCCAGAGTCCAAACAACCCGTGAACAAAGTGCACGTGTTTGGTTCAACTTGGGATTTCGCTGCAGAAGGATACGAATCCGTTACCTTCACCGGCAGTCTTTGGGCAAAAATCACGTCCCACTTAAGTACCATTTTTGCGATTTCTGCCGCTGCCGTGGCAGTTTCAATTTTGGTGTTAAAGTTCAAATGAGGTTCGGACGTGGATTTGGCGCACACGATGGTGAAGACATAACTATGGGAAGTAATACAAGGCTACGAGCGTCGCTGGACTGTCATGAATAAATTATGCGTCTGGTGAATGGAATGAGAGTTAAAGTTACACTGCTTTGTCATTGGGACCTCGATTTCGAAACAAGCAACACTCTGACTTGTCCCTGCCTCTCACGTCGCTCGCGGCGAGCTTGCAATTCCTTCTCAATGAACTCATCGTCAGATGCGAGCCTTTGTTGAACTTTGGTACGGGTTGGTACTGTACTTCTACCTTCGATGTTCCGTTGTCTAGCACGTCGCCGCGACCACTGGTTCGGCCGCCTACGGCCTGTTTTCTTCTTCGTGTGGCCTTTCCAAGACTGAAGCGACGCCGTATCTGACTCTGTTGACCGAGGCGCTGCTGAATACTTGTTCAACGAGGCATCGGCTGACTTGCGAGATTCACGCAGATTTCGACTGTGTTGGCCGCCGTGGTGACGAGCAGACCGTTGTTTGGAAGATCCACGCAGGGTTCGGATGCTACTTCCCCGAAATAATCCAATAGGTTTCGTGCGGTGTGCAGTGCTTGCGGTTCGAGGGGCAAGCCGTCGGCGATAAGCTGCATTCACTGGAACAAGAAATGCACAAGAAAGTAAGCTCACGTTACAATTAAACTAAACAAAGCTCACGGCGTATGCGCATCATGCAGGTTTACGACAGAGCGACGCAATTTGTGGGACTCACTGGCGGCTATTTCGTCTTGTCTTCGTATCTCACGCGCTTCTCGAAGGGCTGCATTTGATGCATCTACCAATGCTGTATCTTCAAGCAAGCTGCGCTCAGGCTGGTTGGCAGCAGGTTGATTTTGTTGGACGGCTGACAGTACCGGTGAATCACCTCTATCATTTTCGCTGTTGCCAAACTCTGTGGACACAATTACAACCTACATCAGACAATCAACCCTCTGTCGAAGAAACTTGTTACAGCCGTACCTTCAGTTCGCAGTCCATTTGTGCCATTCTGATGCGCATCCGGCGGCATGTTTTCAACAGAACTTGGTTTTGGTTCTTCATGTCCAGCGTGAGTGGTGACCCCCTCACCGTCTGTGAACGACTTCGTGAATCGACCCGAAGAAACTCCTCGAACTGCCATGGATCCTGCAGGAGAAGCAGCAGTGACCTGCGTATGATGGGGCTGCCACTGTATCCTTCGCTGCTTGACTGTGGATTCTCTTCCGTGAGAAGTATTAGGACGAGAGCTGGGCTTGAGTTTAGGAGAGAGTGCTTTGGCCGTGACCGGATTGGCAACGTATCTTGCCGACGGCACTCGGTTGTCCAAGTATCTATTGATTCGCAGCAACGAATGAGCACTGGTGTGGCGCCCTCGAGCAGTGGTTTGCTGAGTTGCCATCACAGACCATATTGGCTGCTGGTCGTTGCCATCTATCGTTTGAACAGGTGAAGACGGGCGGGAAAGGCTTCTTCGGCCTTTTGAGACCGGATCCCTCGCGTGGGATGTTTTGCTATGAATGCCAACAAACGGGTTCCGTCCATTTGACATAGTTCGGCGGTGCTGGGGTCGCGCGTCCAGTGTCAACTCTGGTCCAAGACACGAATGGTGAACCTTCATCGCGGCCACGTTTGGGCCGGCACGGAACATCACCACAGTCGCCGACACCCGGTCCAACCAAGTGCCGGTGCTGCGTCAAGCACTCACAGCCTCTTGGAGTTCACATGCGATTTCCACCGAAGATTAATGTCCTGCTTTCTGCCACATTAGAATAAAAAGATCTACATCGCCTCGGACAACATGATGCTAGACGACAGCCATTCGTTGACTGTGAGTGCCCCTCAAGGAAATAGTTTGCCATTGGTCGTGTTGTTCTTCCAGTCATCTCCCGAGCGTCCCCACACTCGTGCTGTATGTCGCTCGCGTTCTCCCTTGTGTGACTCCCGTTTTCTCGTCCCGCAACATTTCCGTTTCCCATGCCCACCCGCGTTGTCGCCGCAGCACAGCACAGCACAGCGCAGGGCGGGCAGCGCACAACGAATCGAACGGAATCGAAGCGCATGGCAACACGGCAACACGGCAACACGGCAACACGGCAACGCAAGGCAACAATGAATAAACAATACAACGCAAGACACAGAAAGCAACCCAACGCAACGAAACGAACCACACACTGTCTACTGCACGCACGATCGTACTAGGTACTACGTGGAAGTACAAAAGGTTTCATGGAAACTAGGATAACACTGCAATCAACGACGAGGTGCTTTCTGTGGGGTTGGGCGGGGTTGGTTCGGCACACGGTTTTGAGTGAAAATATGCGGGGAAAAGGCGCATTGGCGGGTGGTCTAGAAGTTCGAGCGTGTTTGTGGTGAGATGTGTGCCGTTGTTGTTCGGTTGAACGACTGACTCAACTGCCCTCTCGTCTTGCTTCTGCTTGTAGTGCTCGTCGTTCGTCATTCACCATCCATGACTCGTGTCTTTTTGGCCCTGACACCAACCAACTGTGGGACACAAGTTGACTTTGCCGTGGGATACGACGACAACGACAGCGACAGCAATGATGCAAGACACTAAGGAGGTCAGAATAGATATCGTTGCAGTTGCAACGGTGCGATGTCCGAGGTAGTCTGGAGGGACGGATGAGACAGACAGCGCGTGTGACCAACGGTTCGCTGTTCTGTGACGCCCAGAGGTAGACCATGTCGTGCAGTGCGCGAAACGCACAGAGTTGAAGCAGAGAAAGGAAAGTCATGCCACGTGACACAACATGTGACAACATTATTGAATTAGAGCTGCCAGAATTTTGGCGACAAAAGTCATGCAGGCTTGTGAGATGCATTGATCGCGAATGCTTCTCTGAGCGATGGGGAACGGCGCATCCTCTCCGTCAGCTGCGCAGCGGGATGGCGCTGTCAGCAGCGTTGCGACCGACGATCATAAAAACAACGTTAGCTCATCTGGAACGAACTCTGCGCAACCAGTTGTGACCCCTGAAAAGAAGCAGCCGAAATCCTCAGAGGCCGCTGATGTTCCAAGTGTGGGAGCGGCCGAGGACGTCGACGACAAGGACCTTGAGCCGACCCCGCCAGCTTCGGATGGTTCCCAACAAAGTCAACCAGGTTCAAGCGAAGCATTGTACACGTACTTTTGACAATGTTTTGAATGATCTCGACAGTAATATTTTCGACTCAACAATTGCTCAGGTTCAAAAACTGAAGCTGCCTTCGATGACGACCTTGCCGCAGCAGTTGGAGTGGACGTGCAAGCTGACGAGGAGCAGCCTCGGCAAGTGTACACTCCTTCCGAAGCTTCTGCAGCAGATGGTAACGACGGGGATGACCTAAGCTCCATAAAACGGTATCGAAGGTATGTCTGCTCAAAGTGAAACCGCAATCGTGGGCCTGTGAGAATGTGGACACGGTTACTCGTGATTTGCCCAACGTCGCAGACCTCAATCTCGAACGTATCCCCGCGAAGCGCAACGCCAGCGGGTAAGCCCATGCGAAACCGTTGTTGCAGTTCTTGCTTGATAGTGACATCCGTGATGTTGGGGCAAGGTGGCGAGTCGTAAAATCCGCAAGAAAGGTCATCGACCCGCCGCAGAACAGAAGGAGGCCTCTTCCATGGACGGCAATGAACTATCGGAAGCCGTTTTCGCAGGTGCGTGCCAAAAGAAGGAGAACATGAATTGACTAAAAGTCAGCTCCTATTGATGAGTTCAAACTACTTTTGTGTAGACAAAAAGGCAACAAACAGTGGCCGAAGTCACAAGATAGCACAACCGTCGGAGGGTACGTCGTCGACCCGATAATTCTTGTTAGGACGTCAGACCATTGTATTTGAGCTGACTTTACAACATGTAGACCCCTCTGAGGCTTCGAAGGAAGAACTCTCCATTCTGGAGCGAGCTTTGAAGGTAAGATGGTAGTCTCTGCGTTAAAGGCGCACGATAGCCTTGATGCATATTATTGGTGGTGCGCGCAGGCCGTGGTGGAAACCGTGCCATTGGGAACCGCGAAAAATCCTCAACCTGGTATCGTTTGAAAATTTGTGTGTAGCTGTCACGCAGCTGGTCTTCTCACTCCTCGCCTGCGGCACTGTAGGCGTCTTCCGAAAAATTATGCGGAAAGTTAGACGGAGTGTCTCAGACGCACCCAATGCGTGCGTATGGGACGCAATTTGTTGACAGCCCATTTTCAAGTTGCGCTCAAGTTCTCTTTGTCTTTGTGTTGTCGTCAATCCTCAGATATAAGAGTCGCGAGTGGTCGGATTGGTTCATTTCTCGAGCGGAAGTTTATCTCAAGGCTCTTGTCGCAAATGCTTCAGAGTCAAAAGCCAACGGTGCGCATCATTGTTAGTCTGAATGTATCGATTGATGGTCACGGGCGTGTCTGGGTCAGGCCGAACAGCAAGGCGACGGCGTACAAAGCGTCGTCCCGCCGCAACAGATCACGTCGTTGATGAAGACCTAGACGTGGACCTTGTCAATGCTGTCTCAATGGTCTGTTTCATCTTTGAGGCTAGGCTTCTCCGCTATATTGTACCTGATGTTGTGTGTCATGACGCCAGGGCGGAAGCCAGCCAACGTCACTTCAACGAAAACTCTCAAGCGGAAGCAATGGCCACGGAATTTCAGAAAGTAAGGCCGAAAGTAAAGTCAAGGTGCGTCGTTGAGTGTCCTGAAATCACTGGTCGTCCAGTCGCAGTTGAATTGCTTTTCTTTTCAGAACAAATCGGGATCAACACGGAGACGAAACCAAGCTGCTAAAGAAGCAGCAGCGAAAGAAGCGGCAGCGAAAGAAGCGGCGGCAAAGGAAGCAGCGGCACAGGAAGCGGCGGCAAAGGAAGCAGCAGCAAAGGAAGCAGCAGCAAAGGAAGCAGCGGCAAAGGAAGCAGCGGCAAAGGAAGCAGCGGCAAAGGAAGCAGCGGCAAAGGAAGCAGCGGCGTCATCTGCACGCTCTAAGTGGCACAAAGGTTTTGACATGTTGGCGGAGCAGGGACTCCTTTCCGACACAAGAGTCGACCAGCAATGCATTAGTGAGGTGCCGAAGGCGAAATTCAAGTTCGTATTGAGTTTATCGTCGGCATGCGACACTGAAGTAGATTGATGATTGTTTGTTTGCACATGCCGCAGTTTTGCAGTCCGAACGGTGCTGGAACAGTACCAAGAGGACAGTAACGGGGAACTTCTCTTAGATGCGTGTGATGGACGCGACATTGCCGCGATGAGGGTACACGTCCTGTCACGCTTCTCACTCATTTCAGCGGTTCACACAGCAAAGTTTTTGTCCTTAGGCGTTGCTTGACCAAAAAGTAGATCCTGAGTACCGTGATCAAGAAGGGTATACGGCTCTTATGTTCGCTGCGACGTCAAACTTTGAAGAAGGCGTCAAAGAGCTCGTCTCAAGAGGGGTAGATATCAATCGAACTTCATTGGCCGATGGGTGAGAATCAACTTTGCTTTTCGTATTGAGGACTTCCCACAGCATACTGAATGATTACGTGTCGTGGGAAATGGTGCCAGATCTACTGCACTGCATGTAGGTGCCCAGTACGGGCATGCAGGTATTGTGAAGTTTTTGTTGTCCGAAGGCGCAGTAATCCCAGAGCAAGACGGGTGAGCACCTTATGGTTCAGCCTGCGTGTTCTGGTTCTGTGTTTTTCGTCACGCTCGGATTGCATGGTGGAACCAGAGCATTGAACGACTACGAAGATGAAGCTGTCCGTGGTGTGAGCGCTCTGTACATGGCTGCCCAGGAAGGTGCGTCTTTGCTGCGCCGCATAGCCAGTATTGGTTGAGTGCGCCGCTGCGTGATGACGTGATCTGCATGGTAGGTCATACCGAGTGCGTTGATGCGATCATCAAGGCACGCTGTGAATTAAATCACGTCACGAAAGAGGTGCATTGCTTTGGCTCACTCTCCTCCACGTCGCGGACTCACACGAACGCTAATCGTACGCTATTTCTGCTCTATGCAGGGTGTCAGTTCACTGTACATTGCGGCCAAAGGCGGTGGGTGTTGTGTGGACAAGAAAATGCTTTTTCCTGTCCGTCTTACTACTCTGCTGTGCGTTTTCAATGTCTGTCCCACAGGACATTTGGATGTGGTGAAACTCTTGGTCCGCGCGCGGGCTGACTTGAACACGTCAACATCCGAGGTGAGTACCTGTCGTTGTGGTTTCCTGTGGTATTTGTGGTTGTGACCGCTTTTGTGCGCTCACTGATCAAAGGCCATGGCACATCTGCGGCAACACGACACACACGAAGGTGCGAGTCCAAGTACTGCTTGCGCCAGTGCGGATGGCATTTGAAATTTCTCCAGTTGTTTACTTGGAACTGTTGTTGCTGTTGGTCTGTTATCATGTATCAATAGGCGACGACGAGGCAATGGTTCAGCCAGACGACATTACACACAAGACTCCACTGGCCATCGCAAAAGCCTGCGGGCACTCGAAGGTAGCGTTCTTCCTAACAGCACATGGGGCAAAAGACGGCAGTTGAAAGCAGTTTGGTGCAATTATAGCATGTCTATCACAACGGCTTAGGTGTTGTGTCCGGGCGCTACGACACCAGTCGTGCACATACCGGCCGTCCTAATAGCAAAATGTTTTTACAATTTTTTCTCTTAGTTTTCATTTCAAAAAAATATTTTCCTGACGGTCGCTTTCAATTCAGGAACCGGTTGTCTAGTTCTGGTTTTGATCAGGAACAGGCGTGTCCTTGAATGCATTCGTGAACAATCGCCGGCCCTCTTCGGCCTGTTGCTCTTTGTCGGCATCATCGTCGAGATGTAAAGTGCGGCTCATTCTGTGATATCTTTTGGCCAGGAATTTATCGAAGCTGGAGACGTGTTTATGCTTGTTGTGCCCATTATCGTCATGGCTCACAACTTCATACTTCTGGCTGGAGTTGCTGTGGTGGTTTCCCATTGCGCCGTTGTGGGCGGCTTGTCAGAACGCAGCACAGGGCAATTGTGTTTCACAGCGAGAAGGTGCAAAATTCTACTAACAACAATCAGCCACAAAACGGCCCGAGTTTCTGGGCGACCAACCAACATCGTTGCTGCTTCTTTTGCAACTTGAGACTCGACTGTCGTATGTCCGCGCCCGAGGACGTTTGTGACTTGTGTGCATGGCGTCTGTTCACAACGTGCAATGACGATCACGAGAAGGATGGGTCAACAGAGCTGTTCGCGACGGTTTTCATGCTCGTCAACTTGTTACTCCACCCTTCGTCGTCTGATAATAGAAACTGTGCAACAACCGAAGTTCATGACTTGCAACTGTTGAGTGACAACCACCAATGCTGGCAAGTGGTCTTGTGAGTTGATGAATGGTTCAATAGGTGATACAATAACGAAAGCCGGGCATTGAATTGAATGAAGTACAGCAAGAAGTAATACCACACGTCATGTCAGTTGCACAGGGCAGGGCAGGGGTGGGCAGGGCAGGGCACTCAGTCAGCGTCACAAAAACAAACTCCGAACCGTCACAACTTCGCCCGTCATAGGTGTCCATGTCCATCGGGGCTCCGTGGCGTGCGTGCGTTCGTTGTTCGTTCGTCGTTTGTCGTCGGTCGTATGATAGGTCGCAACACAGTGACGCAACAACGCAACAACACAGTGCGTGGACGGAGTGCCGACTGCCGACTGTCGACTGTCGACTGTCGACTGTCGTCGACTGCCGAACATCACAGTGGCTGACTGAGTCAGTCGCGCTGAGCTTCGTCCGTCCTTCTTCATCTCTTCGCTGCTGTTGAGAGAATTCGACGATACCACACGGATTCATTCCCTCACCCACCCACTCACCCACCCACCGACCCACTCACCCACTCACTCACCCACTTACCCACCCACTCGCTCTGCACTGTCAGTCAGGCAAAGCAGGCAGGCAGCCGGCACGCGAAATGCGGTCGCCGAGAATTTGAGATGTTATAGTAAAGCCCTTAATGTGAGTATCATAGAGGAAGACAACACCGCATTGATAGCATAAAGACTTAATATTGTGGCGTGGAGGCGAAAAGTGAAAGGAATGAAGGAATGAAGGAAGGAAGGGAAGTCGAGTGGAACCATGGAACCATACATTTATGAGACAATGAGACGATGATGAGACAATGAGAAAATGAGAAAACAAAGAGGTGTGTGATAATGATGAAAACGTACTGTATGTGTAAAATGGAATTGTTGGTGGAAGAAAGCGTGTGACTGAAGGCGATGATTCAGGTTACTCTTTATTCTTTCAATGTGAGACATTTCAAAGTCACAGATAATAGACACTGGGGCAGTTTTAATCATTTGCGACTGCGCGCGGAAGGGAGAAGCAAGGAAAGGCACTGAAAGTCTGAAAGTGAGTGAGTGAGTGAGCGGCAGCGAAGGAACAACGATTTCGATCGATCGAGATCAGAATGTGAGTGAGTGAGTGAGTGAGTGAGTGAGTGGGTGAGTGAAAGCGTACAGTCAGTCACTCACACTCCCAGCAACGACTCACTCACAGTTGAGTGAGTGAGTGAGTGAGTGAGTGAGTGAGTGAGTGGTGGTTGAGTGCTTGCAAGCAAGGAAGGAAGGAAGAAGAACGCGAGTCAGTCAGTCAGTCAGTCAGTCAGTCAGTCAGTCAGT
>ENA-OWNT01001847-OWNT01001847.1-seawater-metagenome-genome-assembly--contig:-NODE-1847-length-24214-cov-6.068816_pt1 | contig 24214 bp, 22 predicted proteins | sample MGYA00238136_ERZ651165 | MGnify/ENA primary metagenome ERZ651165 (study PRJEB26861, sample SAMN08777766) | seawater metagenome | isolation source: coastal seawater | place: USA: Florida | collected...
GACGACGACGACGCGACGGGCGACGACGACGACGCGACGGGCGACGACGACGACGCGACGGGCGACGACGACGACGCAACCGGGGACGACGACGACGCGACCGGGGACGACGACGACAGCGCCGGCCCGGCCGGCGACGACGATGACGACGGTGGAGGGGGGCGGTCCCGCGCCACGAGCTCGAGCTGTGCCCAGAGCGGTGCGGGGACCCCGATCCCCGCGGCGATGCTCCTTGGCCTCGTCATGGTGGTTGGAGGACGTCGCCCTTGGCGGCGCCGAGCCGTCCAGTCGCCCGGCACGACCTGACGCTGGCTGGGTTCATGGACTCAGCCTGGGTCAGGACCACCGAGTGCTTTCGAATCTCCGCAGCCTGCTAGGCGGTGTTCGCCTCGATCCAGCGGGCGAGGTCGGCCTCGTCGATCGCGCCGTCCGCGAGCGCGGTGATCGTGCGCACCTCGTCCACCTCGTCCGGGTCGAAGCGTCGGCCGTTCAGGGCCAAGAAGACGGCGATCGCCAGGACCGCGATCCGCTTGTTCCCGTCGACGAAGGGGTGGTTCCGCGCGAGGCCGAACCCATAGGCCGCCGCGACCCCCCAGAGGTCTGTGTCCGGCTCGTATCCGAGGCGGTTGCGAGGGCGAGCGAGCGCGCTGTCGAGCATCCCCGGATCCCGGATTCCGGGCCGGCCACCGAACATCGCCAGCGACTCGCCGTGCAGCGCGACCACCATGGCTCGGGTGAGCCAGCGCGGCTCCATCAGCGGGCGAGCTCCCGCAGCGCGTTCTTGTGCCTCCGCATGTAGTCCCGGCCGGCCTCCAGGGCCTCCGCGAACTCCGGGTCGAAGGCGGTGAGCTGGATGCCGTCGGACGTCTTGACGACGAAGAGGGTGTCGCCCGCCTGGACGCCAAGCTCGGCGAGCACGTCCTTGCCGAGGATGACGCCGAAGGAGTTGCCGATCTTGCGGACGGTGAGGGTCTTGGTCATGACGGAGTTATAACATCCGTCAAACGGTCCGCCAGGGGGAGCGATCACCCCCGCAGCGCTGCGAGCGCAGCCAGCAGCAGGGCCGGTAGACGGTTGAGGTCCTTCATCTTGAGGTGCTCGCCGCCGATCTCCTCGAGCATCAGCTCCAGCGTGCGCTGCTGGATGTAGCCGTGGCTCGCCGCCAGCAGCCGGACGCCGAGGCCCGCGATGTTCTGGCAGTGGCCCTTGAGCGCCTGCTCGCCCTCGAAGAACGCGAAGTCGCTCAGCAGGAAGAGGATCCGCGTGTCCGCCTCGGGCGTGGCCGAGAACTGCTCCGCCGTCCACTTGAGGGCCGCCTCCACGCGGGTCCCGCCGGTGGCCGCGAGATCCAGGACGATGTCGGCGACGGCGTCCAGATCCGTTCCGTCGGTGATGTTCTTGATGACGTGGGTGTTCGACTCGAACGCCGCGAGCGCGACCTCCGACGGGAGCATCCGCCCCAGCAGCATCACCGTGGCCATCGCGCAGACGGCAAGCTCGCCGCCGCTCATGGACCCGGAGATGTCGATCAGCACGGTGAGCGCTGCCTTCCCGCGGCTCCGCTCGTTGGCGAACAGGTCCTCCTCGGTGACGTTGTCCAGCGACTTGCCGGAGCTGACGATGCTCTCGAGCGTCTCGTCGATGTTGAGCACGTCGAGCCCGTCGCCGGCCTGGAACGGGCGGGACCGGTTCTGGGGGATGAGGCCCTTCTCGCCGGACCCCTCGCCCTTGCCCATCCAGTCGAACGCCTCGTTCATGAGGGCCGCCTTCGCCTGGGCCTTCACCTGCTGCTTGATGGCGTCCGTGATGCGGTGGCGGTGGCTGAACCACTGCACGAGCAGGTTGCGCCCCCCGCCGATGCCCTTGTAGCCGAGCGCGTCGGGGACGAGATCGTCCGGCAGCTCAGCCGCCGCCATGCCCATGTTCACGGCGAGCAGGGCGGCCATGGCCTCCATGTTCCCCGTGTCCGCGGCCCGCTGGGCGAGCTGCTTCATCATGTCCGCGGGCATGTTGGCGATGCGCTGCACGAGCCGCTGATAGCGATCCGCGTCATGCATGTCGCCGAGCACCATCAGCCGCAGCTGCTCCAGCGCCTTGCCGAGCCGGTCGTAGACCTCCTCTTCGGGCACGCCCAGCTTCTGGGCCGCGGCGATGACGCGATCGAGGTCGTCCGGTGGCGCCTGCCGCTCCAGCAGGTCGTCCAGCATGGGCAGGAAGTGCTCCTCGCTGGGGCAGTTGGCGATGGCCTCAGTGGCCAGCTTGCGGGCGGCCTCCTCCGCCTTGGGGAGCTCCGTCTCCAGCAGCGCCGTGGCGAGCTTCGCGGCGTCGTTGAACTCGGTGGGCAGGGGCTCACCGGGCTTGGGCGTGGGCGCGTCCTCGAGCTTCTTCTGCTCCGCGGGCCAGGCCTGGTCGATGGCGCCTTCCCACGCCGGGCAGTCCGCCACCACCACGCTGAGCATGCCCATGTCGGCCTTCGTCTGGGTCGCGAACCAGCGTGTGAACAGCCCCGGGCGCAGGTCCACGCCGAACATGGACTCCAGCCACTTCGCGGCCTCCAGCGCGCGCCGCGGAGCCATGGCCATCGACGCTTCACACAGGTCGTCGGGCGGATCGAGCCAGTCGCCCAGCCCCACCACGAGCTCGGCGTACTCGTTCAGGTCGATGGCCTTCGCCAGGGCGGCGTCCGCCAGGGCTTCGCGCCGCTCGGCGTAGCTCGGGTGCGGCGACAGGAACGCGAGCGTGCGGCCCAGCTCCCGGGCGGACCCCTGGTCGAAGATGTCCTGCAGGTGGGCCTCGAGGTCGATGTCGTGCGTTCCGGCGAGGACCCCCGCGATCTCCCAGGGCAGCGTGCAGGCCTTGCCGAGCTCGTCGGCGTACCCCGCCTGGCAGCCCCAGGCCACCATGTCCGGCGTCAGCTCCCCCACGGCGCTGAGCAGCTGGCGCACCACCCAGACCTTGGCCAGGAAGACGGTGCGGAAGCCGTTGGCTTCGAGCTCCGCGGGGCCACCGAACACGTGGATCAGCTCGCCCAGCGCGCGCTCCGACGGATCCGCGCTGGAGTACAGGGTCTCGAACAGCTCGAAGGCGCCGGGCTCCTGCTCCTCCTCCGGATCGTCCAGCGCGAGCAGCGCGTCCAGATCCGACAGGTCCCCCAGGTCGTCCATCCCGTCGAGGCCGAGATCGAGCGACGCGAGGTCGCCCATGATGTCCGCCATGGGGTCGTCGGGGTCGGCCTCGTCCACCTCCTGGGTGTCCTTGGCCTTGACCTCCTTGGCCTTCTCTTCGTCCGCCTCGGGGAAGATCAGCGCCCGCGCGACGGCCTCGGCCAGGTCCTGGTCCTGGGGCGGCGTGCACATCACTGCCACCTCGACGAAGTCCTTCGGAGCCAGCTCCCGGTTGCGGAACCAGCGGGCCGTGAGCAGCCGCGGGATCGCCAGCGACGTGCGCAGGGACGGCACCCACTTCGCCGTCTTCTGGCGGCGCATGGCGCGGGTGAAGTCCACCGCGAACGCGATGGCGTCCAGGCCCTCCGGCGTCATCAGGTGCCCTTCGTGCCGAGGACCTTCGTCAGCAGGCTGGCGAGGTACTTGTCCTTGTTGCGGCCGGGCTTGAGGGCGATGGCCTGGGTCAACACGAGCTTCGCCGCGTCGGCCATGACCTGGTTGCTGATCTCGGTGCCCAGCCGCTTCGCCCGCTCCCCGGAGAGCCGCGCGATGCCGATGGACGACCGGATGGACGCGGGGCGCTCCACGGCCGGATCGCTGCGCGTGGCCTCCACGAGCTCGAGGATCCGCTCGAGCTGCGCGCCGCTGAGCTCGTACTCGCCGCACTTGCCCTTCACGATCTTCAGCTCGGTGGACTTCTTCGGGTACCCGAGGTCGACCCACACCTTGATGCGGTCCTGCACGGCGCTCGGCAGGCGCCGCGTGCCCCGGTTCTCCACCGGGTTCATGGCCGCGATCAGATAGAACTCGTCGGACACGGCGTACCACTGGCGCAGCGACGGGATGTAGAGCTTCCGCTCCTCCAGCGCGTCCAGCAGCGTGTTGAGCACGTACTCGTCGCCGCGGTTGAGCTCGTTGGCGAGGAAGACGCCGCCCTGCAGGGCCGACACCGTGAACGGGCCGGGCGAGAACGCCTCCGGCGCGAAGCCGTACTTGAACACCAGGGTCGGATCGAAGGATCCGATGAGGTTGGACGGGCGCACCAGGTCGCTGAAGGTGACCCAGTCGAAGGGCTTGCCCAGGTCCTCGGCGAACTTGCGGCACAGGGCCGTCTTGCCGGCGCCGACGGGGCCGATGAGCCCGACGTACAGGCCCGCGTTGTGCGCGTCGACCATGGCGTCGTAGGCCACCTTGTACTGGCCCTCGAGGATGATGTTCGTCTTCTCGGTGAGGTCGTCGACCTTCGCCGACTCCAGCAGCTGCAGCGTGTCCATCTAGGCGTCGTCCTTCTCGTCGGTCTCGGGGGGCGCGAAGTAGCGCTCGGTGGTGGTGGGCTCGACGCTCTGGGGGAGCTTGAGCTTGATCTTGAAACAGGCCTGCTGGATGCGGGCGAACTCGGCCTTGTCGACGCGGGTGCGCCGGTGGCTGAAGCCGAGGCCGTCCAGGATCTTGCGCCCGTAGAACGTCGCCCCGAGCCCGCCGATGTCGTACTTGAGCCCGCTCTTGCTGCCGATCTTCGTGATCTTCGTGGTGGCCAGCTCCTTGAGGCGGGCGGCCGTCAGCAGCTTGTTGAGCCAGGCGATCTCGGACTTGTCCTTGAACCACCGGTTGTGGGATGGGTCCTCGTCGAGCTTCTTCTTGACCCAGATGAGCGCGGCCTTCTGGGCGCGGGCCTGGGCCACTGCGTCCGGCAGGGTCGAGACGTCCCCGGTCAGCGCGACGATGTCGTTCTCGTTGAGCCACCACCGGTAGGTCATGGCGTCCTGGAGCTTCGTGGTCCAGATGGCGGTGGCGCTCATGCCTGCGCTCCTTCCGTGGCGATGCGGCTCGTCTTGCCGTCGCGGACGACCTGCTGGCGCGTCGCGCCGGACGTCCCGACGTCGTGGTGGGTGATGAGGAGCAGCTGCTTCGCCACGTCCAGGTCGGAGATGCGCGACAGCAGCGCGGCGCGCCGGTCCTTGTCGAGCCCGTACGTCGGCTCGTCCAGGAGGATGAAGGGCACGGGGCCCAGCTGTTCGGCCAGCGCGAGGCGGGCGGCGAGGCCCAGCAGGAGGCGGTGGCCGCCGCCTTGGTAGAGCGCGGCCGGGACCTTCGCGCCCACGTCCCTCGGAGTCACGTTCACCACGTAGCGCTTGCTGTCGATCTCCAGCGCTTTGAGCTCCTTGTCGTCACCCGACAGGTGGCTGTGCAGCTCGAGGCTCCGGGTGGCCATGGACGCAGTGGCCTGCTCGCGCAGGTCCTGCTGCACCGCCTTGAACGCCTTGCCCAGCGACCGGAGGCGCGTGGCGAGGGCCGCGTCGGCGCGCAGGGCGTCGGCTTCGGCGGTGGTGGTGGCGTGGTCCCGATCGACCGCCGCGAGGCTCTGCTCGGACTCCCGCCGCTCGCGGGCGAGGCGATCGGTGGTGGCCCCCAGGTGCTCGCCCTCGGCCTCGATCCGGATCTCCTCCTCGCGGATCGCGTCGCGGGCGGCGTTGACGGCCGCGGCGAGGCGGTCGAGCAGGCCGTCCCCCGGGTCCACGAACGCCTCGGCGGCGACCCGTGAGGCGGCGGCGGCCTCGTTGGCCGCGGCGAACGCGTCGGTGGCCGCCTGGAGCGCGTCGGCGGCGGCCTGGGCCCGCCCGTGGGCGCCCTGGGCTTCGGCGAGCGCGACCCGGGCTGCGCTGAGCGCCTCGTCGGCCGCATCGGCGGCGGCGGACGCGGTGGCCGTCTCCGCCTCGGTGGCGGCGAGCTGCCCGTCGAGGTCCGCGAGCGCGGCCTCCAGCTCGGGGATCGCCTTCGCCATGTGGGCCGCGTCCACCTCCTGGCCGCAGTGGTCGCACATGCCGCCGGATCCGACGGCCTTGCGCCGCTCCAGGCGCCCCGCGAGGTCGCCCTTCTTGCCTTCCAGCGAGCGGGTCCGGGCGTGCAGCGCGTCCACGGCGTCCTTCGCCGCCGCGCGGGTCGACGTGGCGCTCTCGACGGCGTCGTTGGCCCCTTGGACGGTCGCCGCGTGGCTGTCGAGGGAGCCGGCCTCGGTGGCCGCCTCCCGAGCGCGGTCCAGCGCGTCGCGCCCGGAGGTCACGGACTCCTCCGCCGCGCTCAGGGATCGCCAGGCGTCCAGCATCGGTGCGCGAGCGTCCCGCTTCTCCTGCAGGCTCGCTTCGCGGGTGGCGAAGGCCGCGAGGACCTCGGCGTGGGCGGCGTCCTCGGCCTCCAGCGCGCTCAGCCGCTCCTTGCGCATGCGGCGCTCTTCGTTCAGTCGCTCCAGCGAGGCGTCCAGGGCGGGGAGCGCGGCGGCGGCCTTCTCCCGGGTCAGGGCCATCGCGCGCAGCTCCTCCTCCACGAACACGGCGGCGGTCACGCCCAGCACGATGTCCAGCTGGGGGTTGCCGTTCAGGATCTCGGCGATGCGGCCCTGCTGCAGGTGCACGGCCAGGTCGTAGGCGCGCTTCGTGAGCCCCAGGGCCTTCTGCACGGCCTCGGCGAGCTGCGTCTCCCGGTCGTCGAAGTCCGAGGACAGCACGATCTTCTCGGCCTCGCTGCCCTCCTCGGCGACCTTGAGGGTGAAGTGGCCGTTCACCTTGGTGCGGCTCTTCGGCGGCTTGATGTGGATGCGCTGCAGGCGGTACGTGCGGCCGTCCTTGCCGACGAACACGAGCTCGACGCCCACGTCCTTCGCCCCGGCCTTCATGAGCCCCGCGGGCTGCAGGTTCGTGCCGACCTTGCCGAACAGGGCGTACTCCACGCCGTACAGCACCGTGGTCTTGCCGGCGTTGTTCACGCCCTCGATGAAGTTGAGGCCGTCGGCGAACGTGAAGGTGGAGTCTTCGTAGCGGCGGAAGTTCTTGAGGCGGATGGACTTGATCACTCGAGGCCCCCGCTGAAGTCGGGGGCTTCGACGTCGTCTCCGTCGTCCAGATCCGCGTCGAGGTCGTCGCCACCGAGGTCCGCGCCGGCGAGCAGCTCTTCGATCCGCGCCTGCAGCGCCTTGCGGGCATCGCCGGTGGGGTTCCCCAGGCGGGTCAGGTTGTCGTCGTCGTCCAGGAGGATGGCGGCGTAGGCGAAGGCGGCGGCGCCCAGCTGGGCCAGACCGGGGTCGGCGGCCACATCGGCGTGATCCGCGAGGCGCGCGGCGATGACTTGTTCGTCCATGTCAGCGAGTCCCTCCAGGCACAGGAGCCGGAGGCTACCCCGCAGGGGGGGCGCGAACGCGTCACAGGTCGTTACAGGTTGGCGTCCACGTGGTCGATCTCTCCCGCATCGGCCGTGTCGAACATCGCGTGGCTGTAGGCGTTCGCGAGCAGGAAGACGATCACCGCCGCGAGGCTGACGCCGCCGAGCATCCAGGCGCCGACCACCCAGGCCGCGCCGGGGTGCAGGAACCCGGGCTTCGCCACCGCCCGCGCGTCGCCGCAGTCCCCCGTCACCAGGGTCCCGTCGGGGCGTCGGTAGAGCCGCATGCAGAGGCGGCCTTCGCGCTCGTGCACCAGCGCCCAGAGCTCCTCGCGGCTCAGGCCCGCGGAGCTGTAGACGTCCCGGTCGCAGTTGGAGCAGTGCCGCACGCGGTCGTCGCCCTGCATCAGGTCCCAGGAGGAGTTGCAGGGCCGCGCGATGCGGATGGTCGGGAGGGCGGGATGACCTTGCATGCATCCATGCTCGGGGCGCGGTCGTGTGGGGCTGTGTCCGTGCGCTGGAGAAGTGGGCACGACGCCTCCACACCTGTTGCGGTGCCCTGTGGGACGATGGCCGCGAGGAGGAGCGGGTGTGACGGGAGGTTCCGCGCTGGCGAAGCTGGAGACGCGCAAGTTCGCCTTGCTGTTCGGGGCGCTCTACTTCATCCAGGGGATCGCCGAGCCCACCGAGGGGCTCATCGCCCAGCCCGTCCGCTCGCTGCTGCGGACCTGGGGCTTCGACGCGGCGGGCATCGCCAAGTTCATCGCCGTCATGGCCATCCCCTGGTACCTCAAGCCCCTCTGGGGGATCGTCACGGACTACATCCCGATCCGGGGCAGCCGCCGCAAGAGCTGGCTGATGATCTGGACGTTCTCGTGGGCCATCGGCCTCACCTGGCTCTGGTGGTTCCCGCCGGCCGAGGGGCAGTCCCAGCTGCTGCTGATGCTCCTGTTGATCCCCACGGTGGGCGTCTGCTTCGTGGACGTCATCGTCGACGCGCTGATGGTGGAGGAGGGGCAGCCCCGCGGCATCACCGGCACGCTGCAGTCGGTGCAGTGGGCGTGCCTGTACGGCGCGGCGATCCTGACGGGCTGGCTCGGCGGCTACCTCAGCGCGCGGGGGATGCAGACGACGGGGTTCGCGATCTGCGCGCTGGCGGCGGGCTGCTCCTTCCTGCTGGCCGTGTTCGTCGTGAAGGAGCCACCGACCCCGAAGCCCACCGAGGAGGACGCAGAGGTGGCGGCGACGCTGCTGCTGGGGATCCTCAACCCCGTGAAGACCGCCGCGCGCACCATGTGGGGCGCTGCGAAGCACCCCGCGGTGATCGGCGTCGGTTGCTTCCTGTTCCTCATCGCCTTCAACCCGTTCGGCAGCTCGGTGCGCTACGTGCACATGACCGACGGGCTGGGCCTGGGCGAGGAGGACTACGGGAAGATGGTGTCGATCCAGTCCATCGGGGCGGTCGCGGGGGCCGCGGCGTACGGCTGGATCTGCCGCCGGGTGCCGTTCAAGGCGTTGATTCACCTGGGAATCGGTGCGGCGGTGGTGTCGACCCTGTGCTGGTGGGGTCTGACGGATGCGCGCTCGGCCCTCGTGATCGGGGTCGTCTACGGCTTCGCGATGATGATCGCGACGCTGATGCAGCTGGATCTGGCGGCGCGCTACTGCCCCGTGGCCATCGCCGCGACGGTGTTCGCGCTGCTGATGTCCCTGTCCAACGGGTCCGTGTCGCTCTCGGAGATCGTGGGCGGCACGCTCTACACGGACTGGATCGAGACGCTGGGCCGCGTGCCCGCGTTCGACCGGCTCGTGGCCGTGGGCGCCGGGTTCACCTGCCTCTGTTGGGCGCTCGTGCCGTGGCTGAATCGGCTGGAGGCGGCCAACGTGGCGGCCACCGAGGGAGCCGATGGCTGAGCGGCTGCGTGTCCGGGCCGGCGAGCTGACCATCCTGCTCCTGGCGCTCATGGCGCTGGGGATGGGCGTCGCGGACTACTACCCGTTCCTCAGCGACGACGCCCTCATCTCGTTGCGCTACGTCGCCCGCTGGCTTGGCGGGCAGGGCCTCACCTGGGACGACCACCACCCCGTCGAGGGGTTCTCGAACCTCCTGCTCGTGCTGAGCACGGCGGCTGTGGGGCTGCTCGGAGTGGATCTGATCGACGCGGTGCGGGGGATCGGCGTGGCTTCGAGCGTCGGGATCCTCGGTCTGCTCGTGGTCGCCGCGCGGCGGGAGGAGGAGCCCGGGCGGCTGCTTGGCCTGGCGGCGGGCGCCGCCGGCGTCGCGCTGTCCGGCAACGTCCAGGCGTGGTCGGTGGGAGGGCTCGAGCAGACCCAGCTCGCGCTGCTGCTGGTGCTGGGCTTCCTCGGTGTGCTGCGCGCGGGGTGGCTCTGGATCGCCGCGGTGATCTGCGCCCTGCTCCCCCTCACCCGGCCGGACAGCCCGCTGTTCTGCGGAGTCCTGACGCTGGGCGCGCTCGCGTTCCAGCCTCCGGGGCGGCGGCTGCGCGGGGCGGCGCTCCTGGCGGCGGTGTCGGGGCTCGCGGTGGGCGCCAAGGTCGCGTTCAGCCTCGCCCTGTACGGGGAGCCGGTCCCCAATCCGGCGTACGTGAAGCTCGCCTGGTCGACGATCCGGATGCAGGGCGGCTGGTGGTACCTGACCGACTACCTGCGGACGGCGCGGTGGCTCTACGCCCTGGTGGCCCTGCAGTGGGCCGCGGTGTTGCTGCGGGGGCGGGATCGGGCGCCGCGACTGCTGCTCCTGCATGGCGCGTGGCTCCTGTGGGCGAGCTATGTCGTGGTGATCGGAGGGGACCGCTTCCCGGCCCACCGGCACGGCGTCGTGCTGACCGTGCTGGTGGGCTTCGGACTCGCGCACGTGGGGTTCGGGGCGATCACCGGGCGGATCGCGGCGGTGGGCTGGGCGGCGGCCGTCGGAGCCGGCGTCGGGCTGCACATCGACCAGAACACCAGCGAGTACAACCACTTCGCCCGCAACGAGACCTGGGAGTTCGACGGGGCGCGGTTCGCGCGTCAGCTCGTGGACGCCTTCGCCGGCCTGGACCCGCCGCTCATCGGCGTCGAGGCCGCGGGCTGCATGGCCTACTTCACGGGCTTCCCCGCCATCGACCTGTACGGCCTCAACGACTGGCAGATCGCCCGGAACCGCCCGGACGACGTGGGCGACGGCGACATCGGCCACGAGTTCGGCCGCGGCCCCGCCGACGCGGCATACCTGCTGGAGCGGCAGCCCGACTTCGTGATCGTGCACATCGGCGTGCCCGGGGAGCCGTTCTTCGTGCCCCTCGCGCGCGACACCGGGGACCCCGCGGCCACCCGGCTTGCCGAGACGTTCCACCAGGCGGAGCTGTGGTCGCCGTTCGGGCCCCACCGGCTCTGGGTGAATCGCACCGGCCGCGTGCTCCAGGCGCGGGCGGACGGGGATGGCTTCCTCGTCCCGGGCATCGCCCTGGTGGAGCGGGATGGCGAGGAGGGCCTGACCATCTGGGCGCGCCAGGATCCCGGCGGCTACGCGCACGTGCTGCGGGGGCCGGCGGACGTGGACGTGGGCGGCGTGGCGCCAGGCCTGTACGCGGTGGAGCCGGGGCTCGTGGGAGACCCCGCCGGGGCGACCGTGGCGCTGGCCTGCGGCGACGCACCGGAGGGGACCGCGCGCGTCGGGACCGACGGGCGGTTGCGCTGCGCGATCACGGGGACGCCGGACGTCCAGATCGAGTCCCTGCGGCTGCGCCCGGCCCGGTAGCGGCTACCCGAAGAGGTCCATGCCGACGCCGCGGGCCATGCAGGTCGCCGCGAAGACGATCCCGATCCCGATCCCGAACTCCACGAAGGACAGGACCGCGACCCAGCGTCCGTCCGGTTTCCAGAGCACCGGGTCCCCGGCGGCGCCGCTGCGGGCGTGCCGGGCCGTGGCCACCCGCCACTGGATGAGGATCGCCATCGGGATCAGCTCGAGCGTGAGCAGCAGGCCCAGCATCCCCATCTTCACGAAGAACATGTCGTTGGCCATGTACCAGGCGACGGGCTTGGCGAGGCCCCCGAAGAGCCGCCAGAGCCCTGCGCCGATCATGAGCATCGCGGCGATCCCGCTGACGTTGTCGGCCGTCGTAACGCGGGCCCGGGACGCTGCGTCGGTGACCTCGAGCGCCATGGCCCCTCGGAACACCATCGCGGCGAGGGCGACGCCGATGGCGACCAGGTGCAGGGCAGAAGCGAGGGCGCCGGTCATGGCGCTGATCCTACCGCTCTACACTCCATCCGATGCCCGCGCGCCTTGCCCTGCCGCTGCTCGTCCTCGTCGCGCTGGCGCTGCGCCTTCATCAGCTGGACAGCCCCCTGTGGCTGGACGAGATCGCCACCTGGCAGACCTACGGGCCCATGACCGTGGGCGAGGTCTTCTCGTCCTACGCCGGCTCCAACAACCACCTCATGAACACGCTGCTGATGAAGGCGAGCGCCGCCGTGTTCGGCCCCTCCGAGTGGGCGCTGCGGTTGCCCGCGCTCTTGTTCGGCGTGGCTGGGATCCCGGCCATGTACCTGTGCGCCCGCACCGCGCTGTCCGAGCGGGCGGCGGTCTCGGCGGCCGCGCTCCTGAGCGTCGCCTCGCACCACGTCTTCTTCTCCCAGAACGCCCGGGGCTACACCGCGTGGCTCACGCTGTCGCTGCTGGCGAGCGCGCTGCTCGCCCGCGCCGTGGACGGCAACGGCGGGCCGCGCGCCTGGTGGCTCTGGGTCCTCGCGTCCATCGGGAACGTCGCCTCGCTGCTGCTCAGCGCGTTCGTGGTCGTCGCTCACGGCCTCGCTGGCGCCGTCGCGGTGGTGCGCACCGGAACGCCGTCGCTTGCGCGCAAGCTGGCGATCGGCTTCACGCTCATCGGGCTCGGCGGCCTGCTGCTCTACGCCTGGGTCGTCCCGGACGTCCTCGCCTACGTCGACACCGAGTACCGCAAGGCGGACGCGGGCTACTCCCTGCTCTCCATGGCCTTCGTCCAGGAGGTCGTCCGCGGCCTGGGCCTCGCGCTGGTGGCCGCGCCCATCGGTCTGCTCTGGGGCTACCTCGGCGTGCGCGCCCTGTGGCGCCGCAGCCCGACCCTGACGGTGGCGCTGCTCGCGGGCCCCCTGATCCAGGCGGTGGTGGTCGTCGCGCTGGGGCTGTCGGTGGTGCCGCGCCACTTCCTGCTGACGATGCCCCTGGGGCTGCTCGTGTTGATCGCCGGAGTGGAGGTCGTGGCGACGCGCTGGAACATGGCGACCCAGGCCCTGCTCGCGCTCGTGCTGCTGCTCGGCGGCCTCAGCGGCGTCCAGCTCCAGGGCTACTACGCCCACCCGAAGCAGGACATCCCTGGCGCGCTCGCCTGGATCGCCAGGGAGCGGGCGCCGGACCAGCGGGTCATCGCGCTGCACCTCGCCGAGGTCCCGGTGGACTACTACGGTCCGCGCTACGGGATCACGGGGGAGACGGGGGCCTTCTTCGTCCGCACGGAGGAGGCGCTGGACGCCGCCCTCGCGCACCCCGGCACCCGCCCCGGCTACCTCGTGATGACCCTGCCGCGGGCGCTGCACCTCGCGCTGCCGGACCTGGCCGCGCGCGTCGAGCGGGACTGGGAGCTGGTGCAGACCTTCCCCGGCACCCTCGGGGACGCCGACGTCACCGTCTGGCGCGAGCGCTGACCGGGCCGATCAGCCCGGATCCGTCAGGGAGCCCGTGGTGTCGCCGCGCAGGACGTTCAGTCGCTCCTCGCGGGTGATGGCCGGGCTGCGGAACTCGCGCGCCACGTGGTACGCGGGCCGGCCGAGGCCGCCCTGGAAGATGCGGATCACGTACTCCGACAGCAGCGCGAGCACGATGGAGAACAGGAAGAACATCCCGCTGATCTGCAGGGACAGCGTGGTCCATCCCTCTGCCACGTCGTCCTTGAACAGGTAGATGAGCACGACATACCCGGCGTAGAGCACGTTCAGGAAGCCGGCCAGCAGCGACACCACCGTCGTCAGCCGCGCGGGGAGCGCCGTGACCGTCAGCAGCATCCCGACGCCGCGCTCCGCCTGGGATGCCAGCGAGCGCTGGAGCGCCGGCGCGTCGGCGGACTCGGCGTAGGTGATCTTCGTCTTCGGGAAGCCTGCGACGGACGGCAACGTGGGCAGCAGGAGCGGGGCGTTCTCGTGCTGGAGCAGGAAGTTGATGACCTGGCGCGACAGCAACCGGGTGTGCAGGAGCTCGCCGGACAGGTCCAGCCCGGTGGACCAGCGGAAGGCGCGGCGGTACAGCCCCGCGAGCAGCCGATCCACCGCGCCGGGGCGGGCCAGTCCCCCGCGGGGCTCGGCGAAGACGAGGTCGTGCCCGTCGCGGGCCGCCTCCACCATGCTCGGCAGCAGGGCGATCTGGGCGTCCGTGGGCTCGAGGACGACGACGTAGTCGCCCAGGGCCGCCTCGATCCCCGCGAACGTCGCCGCGTCGCGCTCCACGCTGCGGGACAGGCACACCACCTGGACATCCGGCAGATCCCGGGCCACCTCGCTCGCCGCGTCGAACGTCCCGTCGGTGGACCCGTTGTCGATGACGATGAGCTCGCGCTCGGTGGCGGTCTCCACGAGGGAGGCGTGCAGGCGACGGACCGCGTCGGCCACGGCGGTCTCCCCGTCGCGGACGACGAGCACGGCAGACACGAAGGCGTCGAAGCGGGCCATCGCGCTCAGGGTACTTCCGACTGGAGCAGGCGTGTCAGGGCGGCCTCGGCGTCGTAGATGGTGTCGAGCTTGCCGCCGAGCACGCTCCAGGCGCCCGGATGGGCGGGGTGCGCCTCGAACAGGATGGGCCTCCCGTCGTCCACCTCGTTGGCCGGGCGCACCGCCTTCACCTCGAAGAACGAGTCGGCGATGGTCGCGTCGGCGAGCTTGGGGACGAACCGCGCCGCGTCGCGCAGCATCGCCGCTGCCCGCGGCTCCTTCGGGAGGTCGGCGAGCACCGCGTAGGGCGAGCGATCCGTCTCGGCGCTCGTCCACTCCATGTGCGGCGTGAAGCGCACGTGCGACAGCGTGTGCAGGCCCCGGGCGGGGAAGGGGAGCGTCGAGAAGAACGGCCCGTCCATGACGGTGATGCCGACTCCGTCGAAGGTCGACGGCAGCGACAGGATCGCGATCTCCGCCGCCTCGAACTTCAACGGGGGCCCGTCCCGCAGCCCGTCGAGGCCCGCGTAGGTGCAGTTGAAGACGCGATCCGCTCCGATCCGGCCGTCGGCGGTCACCGCGGCGAGGCCGTCCGCGCTGTCCAGCGCCGTCACCTCGACGCCGAGGCGGACGTCGATCCCGGCATCCGCCAGCCGCGCCCGCAGCAGATCGGCGAGGCGGTGCCCGTCGAGCACCGGCTCCTCGCACACGAAGACGTCGGCCACCAGCCGCGGCGAGAAGAGCCGTCGAAGCGCAGGCGGCGCCGGGTCGAGCCGCGCGCCGATCTCCCGGCAGAACCGGCGAAAGCTCCGCGGCGCCACCTTGCTGCCCGTCCGGGCGATGGCGTACAGCGCCGTGATGTCGACCACCGCCTCGGCGAAGTCGCTGACGAAGCGCGGCAGGTTCACCCGGCTGCGAAACGCCGTCGTGAAGGCCCGGGGGTAGTGGTAGCCGTTGTGGATCCGCGCCTGGTTCCAGAACGAGGCGCGCATGCAGATGGCCGGCTCCCGGTCCACCAGGACGACCCGCTCCAGGCCCGCCCGCTTCAGGGCGAGCGCGAGCCCGCAGCCGTAGAGCCCGGCGCCCACCACGAGCGCGTCGGCGCGGTCAGGGGTCATAGCGCCCCGTGGCCGCGGCCAGCAGCTGCCCGACGATCCGCGCCTTGCCGCCCAGCCCGCCGATCTTCGTCGGAGTGCGCCCACGCTCCGGGTACGCACGGCGCACGGGGATCTCGGTCACCCGGAAGCCCAGCTGGGCGGCCCGCACCGTCAGGTAGTAGTGGAGGTTGTAGGTCTGGAACACGGATCGGAACGGGCGCACGCGGTCGTCCCGCAGGAAGCGCGCGCTGAACGCCCGGAAGCCGTTGGTGGTGTCGGTGAATCGGTGTCCGGCGGCCGCGCTGAGCACGGGGGCATGCAGCAGGCGCACCGCCAGGTGCCGATCCCAGGGGGTGTTCACGGCCTCGCCGCCCTCGATGTAGCGGGACCCCTGGGCGTAGTCGACGCCGTCCTGCAGCGCCGCCAGGAACCGGGGGATCGCCTCCACGCCGTCCTTGCCGTTGCCGTCCACGGTGATGACGCCGGTGTAGCCGCGGTCCAGGGCGAAGGCGAAGCCCATGCGGAGCTGGGCGCTGAGGCCAGGCCCGTCGTGCATGCGCAGCAGCGCGGAGACGCCCTCCAGGCGCTCCGGATCGGTGGATCCGTCGGTGCTGCCGCCGTCAGCGACGATGATGTCCAGGTCCGTCGCGGCGCGCATGCGGGACAACTGGGCGGTCAGCCGCTCGCCTTCGTCGATGACGGGCACGAGGACGCAGACGGCGCTTGCCCTGTCGGCCAGCTCCAGCACGTCGTGGGGCGGGACCTCCCAGTGGGATTCAGGCATCGCTCGGTCCAAGGCCACCGAAGTACGCCGCGCGCACGTGCGTGAGGGCAGCGTCGATCGCCGGGACCGGCTGCGGGCGCATCTCCACCGAGAGCCAGCGTTCGTAGCCGACCTCCCGCAGCGCCGCCCCGACGGCCGCGTGATCCACGACGGGGGCGTCGAAGTTGCCGAGCTGGGGCTCGCTCGCGTGCATGTGCGCGATCCGCCCGGCGCAGGCGCGCACCGCCCCGGCTGGATCCTCGCCTGCGAGGTGGCACCCGGCGGCGTCCAGGTGCAGGCCGAAGCCGGGGGATCCCACCGCGTCGATCAGCGCCCGCGCCTCGGCGCTCGTCTGCACGAACCGGCACCCGTAGGTCGCGGGGTTGGGCTCGATGCACAGGCAGAGGTCCCGCTCCGCGCAGATCGCGCCGACGCGGGCGAACACGTCGCGCGCGGCCGCGAACGCCGCGTCGTCGGATCGATCTCCGGGATCCCGGATCCGCGGTGAACCGAAGACCAGCACGCCCGCCCCGAGCGCCGCCACCAGGTCCGCCACCCCCCGCAGGTGGTCGATCAGCCCTGTTGCGTCGCCGAACAGCTCCAGGCCCTCGGTCTGGTAGAGCAGCGACTGGGCGGCGGGGATGACGAACCCGGCGTCCGCGTGCCGCCGGGCCCAGGCCCGCGCGCTGGACTCGGTTGCGCCCTCCCAGCGGGGCCACAGTCGCGTCGGCGCCACGTCGATCCCCGCGACACCGTGGCCCCGGAGAACCGCGAGGACCGAGGAGTCCAGGGGGGCTGCGGCCCAGCCGATGTTCGAGATCGCGAGTCTCACCGCGCGGTCCTGACCCATCCGCGGATCCCCCGTAGGACGTCATCCGCGGTGGCGATCCACCCGTCCCGCCCGCCGAAGAGGTCGGCGTGCCGCGTGCGGATCCGGTACTCCCAGGGCGCCTCCGACGGCTCGGCCAGCACGCGGTCATCGAACAGCCCCGGGACGATGGCGCCGGTGGCGACGGGCTCCGGAACCAGGTTCACGAGCGGCAGACCCGCGGCGATCACCCGCTCCACGTCCGCCCACAGACGACGGACGTCGTACCACTGGAACCGCGCCGCGGGGTCGATGAACGCGCAGCGGTGGTCGTGCAGCAGGTCGTACAGCACGTTCTTCTTCAGGCCCGGCCCGTACAGCCCCGGCAGTCGGATCACGTGGTGCCGGGGGAAGCGATCGCGCACGAAGTCCTCGAAGGCGAGGCGGTGGGCGCCGTAGGCGTGGTTCGGGGCGGCGTGGGGATCGGTGGACTCGTCGACGTCGCGGACGCTCGGGTAGACGTCCACCGTCGAGATCAGCACGAACCGGTCGGCTGTGACGCCCTCGAGCGCGGCCCGGAGCGGCGTGATCCCCGCGCGGTCGGCGGCGGGGTCCTGGTTCGCCTTCCACTTCACCGCGTTGATGCCAGCGCACACCACGAGGTCGTAGTGGGGTTCGATGGTGTGGATGTCGGTCGAGCGGAAGAGCGCATCGAAGCTGCGCTGCCGATGCAGGTTGCCGCCGACGAACCCCGTGTGCCCGATCAGGCAGCTGCCCATCCCATCCTCCAGACGCCGTCAGTATGGCCCGCCATCGGCTGTGTATCCTGCTCGGCCATGAGCGCGACCACCCCCGAATCCACGCCTGCTGCCGACTCGTCCCCCGAAACGCCCATCGAGTTGGTCCCGGCGGTGGAGCCGTTTGGCTCGGTCGGGCCGCTGGCGATCGACCCCGAGCCGCCTCCGCTCGACCTGGGCGACCCATCGCTCTATCTCAATCGCGAGCTCGCGCAGATCGAGTTCAACGCGCGGGTGCTGGCCCAGTCCCGGGACCCGGACGTGCCGCTGCTCGAGCGGCTGCGCTTCCTGACCATCACGTCCACGAACATGGACGAGTTCTACGAAGTGCGCGTCGGTGGCGTGAAGCAGCGCATCGCGGCGGACTCCTTCAAGTCCGGGCCCGACGGGCTCTCGCCGGCGGAGGTGATGCAGCGGATCTCCGAGCGCGCGCACGAGCTCGTGGGCGAGCAGTACCGGGTGCTCAACGAGGAGCTGCTGCCGGCGCTCGCCGCCGAGGGCATCCGCGTGCTGCGCCGGTCCGTGTGGACGGACGCCCAGCGCGAGTGGATCGCCACCTACTTCCGGGAGCAGGTGGCGCCGCTGCTGTCCCCCGTGGCGCTCGATCCGGCGCACCCGTTCCCGTCGATCATCAACAAGGCGCTGTGCTTCGTGGTCGCGCTGGGCGGGGAGGACGCCTACGGGCGCACCGCTCCGGTGGCCATCCTGCAGCTCCCGCGGGTGCTGCCCCGCGTCCTGCAGCTGCCCGAGTCCGTGGCCGGGCCGTGCGACTTCGTCCTCATCTCTTCCGTGATCCACGCGCAGGTGGCCGACCTGTTCCCCGGGATGCAGCTGCGCTCCTGCCACCAGTTCCGCATCACCCGCGACAGTGATCTGTGGGTCGACGAAGAGGAGATGGACGACCTGCTCGACGCCCTCAAGGGCGAGCTGCCCGGGCGTCGCTACGGGGACGCCGTGCGGCTCGAGGTGGCCGACAACTGCCCGCCGGAGACCGCGAAGGTGCTCCTCAAGCGGGTCGGGCTCGAGGACGACGCGCTCTTCACGGTCAACGGGCCGGTCAACATGCACCGGCTCTCCCACCTCATCGACGCGCTGGAGCGGCCGGAGCTGAAGTGGTCGCCGTTCACGCCGGGGGCGCCCCTGCGGCGGGACGCGCAGCGCTCGGTGTTCGAGATCGTGCGCGATCGCGACATCCTGATGCACCACCCGTTCGAGTCGTTCAACCCGGTCATCGAGCTGCTGCACGCGGCCGCCCGGGACCCGGACGTGCTCGCCATCAAGCAGACGCTGTACCGCACCGGCGGCGACTCGCCCGTCATCGCGGAGCTCGTGGAGGCGGCCCGCAACGGCAAGGAGGTGACCGTCATCGTGGAGCTCATGGCGCGCTTCGACGAGGCCGCCAACATCGAAGGGGCCATGCGGCTCCGGGACGCAGGCGCCAACGTGGTCTACGGCATCGTGGGCTACAAGTGCCACGCCAAGATGCTGATGGTGGTGCGGCGCGAGGGCGGCAAGCTCCGGCGCTACGTGCACCTCGGCACGGGCAACTACCACCACCGCACCGCGAAGCTGTACACCGACTTCGGCTTCATGACGTCCGACCCGACCATCGGGGCAGACGTGCACGTCGTCTTCATGCAGCTGACGTCGGTGGGGCACGCCCAGCCCCTGGCGGCGCTCCTGCAGTCGCCGTTCTCGCTCCGGACCGAGGTGGAGCGGCTCATCGGGTTCGAGGCGGAGGAGGCGCGGGCCGGCCGGCCTGCGCGCATCGTGGCGCGCATGAACTCGCTGTCCGAGCCGTCTGTCATCCGGGCGCTGTACGAGGCCTCCCGCGCGGGGGTGCAGATCGACCTCATCGTGCGCGGCGTGTGCTGCCTGCGGCCGGGGGTGCCGGGCCTCAGCGAGACGATCACGGTGCGCAGCGTCGTCGGCCGCTTCCTGGAGCACAGCCGCGCGTTCTGGTTCCACCACGCCGGAGCCGACACCGTCTACCTCGCCAGCGCGGACTGGATGCCCCGCAACCTGCGGCGCCGGGTCGAGGTCGCCTTCCCGATCACCGACCCGACCCTGAAGCAGCGGGCCATCACCGAGGGACTCACGGCCTACCTCGATGACAACCGGCAGGCGTGGCGCATGCTCCCCGACGGGAGCTACGAGCCCCTGCGCCCGGCCGAGGGGGAAGAGGTGCGGGCGGCCCAGGAGGTGCTGCTGGCCGAGCTCTCGGAGATCGGCCGGTCCGCCACGGCGCTGAACCCGCCCGGGCGGCGGCTCGCGGACCTGCGCCGCAAGAGCGGCAAGCGGAAGAAGAAGAAGAAGAAGGGATGATCTGGCGCGATCGTGCGTCGAGGTGTGCCAGATCGCGGGGGGAACAGCCTGTCCCTGGGGTGATCTGGCGCGATCGTGCATCGAGGTGTGCCAGATCGCGGGGGGAACAGCCTGTCCCTGGGGTGATCTGGCGCGATCGTGCATCGAGCCATCTAGCCGCGCTGGCGATCGCCCAGCGTCCGATCGCGATCGCCCGCGGCGGCAGACAAGCCATCTAGCCGCGCTGGCGATCGCCCAGCGTCCGATCGCGATCGCCCGCGACGCGCGCTCGCGCCCTCAGCGACGCGCGCTCGCGCCCTCAGACAATCGCGAGGTCGAACCCGGCCGCGCGCAGGATCGAGGCTTCGTCCAGCAGGTCCGCGCGCTTGAGCGGGTGCTCGTCCAGCCAGTGGGGCGGGAACGTCATCGTCAGCGCGCTGCCGTTCGCCTCCAGCTCGATGTCCGGGAGCGTGCGCGAGCTCCGGGTGCGGTGCAGGCGGACCGCGAGCCGCAGGATCGTCACCAGCTTGAGCGCCGTCTGCAGCCGCGCGGGCCCGATGTAGGGCGCCAGGCGCTCGGCGGTGACCTTGCGGCGGTGCCCCGCGACGATCGCCGCGAGCATCTCCTGGTCGTTGCGCGAGAAGCCCGGCATGTCGCAGTTCTTGATGAGGTACGCGCCGTGCTTGTGGTGACTCGAGTGGTTCACCGACAGGCCGATCTCGTGCAGCAGGGCCGCCCAGCTCAGGAAGCGCTGACCGTGCAGGCGCCCCAGCTTCCACGGCCCCGCCACCTGGTGGAACAGCGTCAGCGTGGTGCGCTCGACCCGGGCCGCGTGCTGCCGATCGATGGAGTACCGCCGCTGCAGGATGTCGATGGTGTGGTCGCGCGCGTCGTCGTGGTGGATGCGGCCGAGCAGGTCGTAGAGCACCCCCTCGCGCAGCGCGCCCTGGGACGCGGTCATCTCTTCGATGGCGAGCGTGTCGAAGATCGCGCTCAGGATGGCCACGCCGCCGGCGATGGACCGCGCCCGGTCGGTGGACAGCCCCGGGAGGTTCCGCGCGACGAGCGCCTCGACGGTGCCGGCCTCGATGAGCACCGCCCGCAGCTTCGCGAGCCCCTCGCGCCGGACTCCCTCCACGGACCAGCCCTGGGCGGACAGGATCGCGTCCACGGCCCGGAACGTGCCCGACGCGCCGACGGCGATCTCCCAGCCCAGCGCCCGGTAGCGGCGCTTGAGCCCGCCGAGCTCCAGCCGTGCCCGCGTCTCTGCTTCGTCGAACGCCCGCGCGGTGATGCCGTCGGCGAAGAACTTGATGGCCCAGCGCAGGTGGCCGATCTGGATCGAGTCGCGCTCGATGGGCTCCTTGCCGTGCCCGAGCACGAGCTCGGTGGAGCCGCCGCCGACGTCGATCACGAGCCGTCGCCGCGGGTACTCGGGGAGGTTGCGCGCAGCGCCCTGGTAGACGAGCCGCGCCTCCTCCTGGCCGCCGATGATCTCGATGCGGTGGCCCAGCGCCGCCTCCGCGTCCTCGATGAAGGCCCGCGCGTTCTTGGCGCGGCGCAGGGTGTTCGTGCCGACGGCGCGGACCTTGGCGCGGGGCAGGTCCCGCAGCCGCTCGCCCATCCGCGACAGGCAGGCGAGCGCGGCCACGCGGATCGTCTCGTCGAGGTTGTTCTCGGCGTCGAGTCCGCCCACCAGCCCGACGGGCTCCCGCAGCCGGTCGACGACGTGCAGCTGCCCGTTGTCGACCCGCGCGACCACCATCTGGAAGGAGTTCGAGCCGAGGTCGATGACGGCGAGCTGTTCGGGGCTGTTCACGGCGCGCACCCTACCCGGGTCCCAGCGACCCGGTCAGCCGCTGCCACGCGCGTCGGTGGGACTCGCGCAGGGGCACCTCGCGCCGCCCGTGCCACCGGGTGAGCTCCGCCCACAGCGCCGGGAGCTCGTCCCGGAGGAGGCTGAGCTCACCCGCCGCGACGTAGCGCCACACCGCGTTCACCGGAGGCGGCACCTGGGGGTCGTACACACGAAGGAGCCCGTCGAGCGCCTGGTTGACCGGACGATCGCTGCCGGGCCGCGATGGCGCCCGCGCGGGGGTCGGCAGCCGACCGAGCGCGGCCTGCAGGGCGAGGAACGCGTTGGTCACCTGGCGTGGCGCGGCCGCCCCCTCGATGTGCAGGTGGTGCTGTACCAGCGCTTGCCAGAGCCCCCCGATCTCGGCGGCCAGGGCGTGCGCGTCCCGTCGCCCGAGGAGCTCCGCCAGGCGCCCCACCGGCTCCGGTCGGGGCTCCGGATAGGCGCGGACGATGCGGTGCACGAGCGCCCAGCCGTCGACCTGGTCGCGCTTCGGGGCCGCGGCGGGCCGTCCCGCGGCGGGCGAGGTCAGCGCCGTCGTCGCGATCTCGAGCGCGGCCAGGAGCGCGGCCGCGGACGGGTAGCGACGCGCCGGATCCACCGCCAGCGCCTTCTTCAGCACCGGGTGCAGCGGGGCAGGAACCCGCGCCCGGCCTGCGTCGTCCCCCCAACGCCCGGCCACGACCTTCTCCATGATCGCGAAGTCGCTGGGGCCGTCGAAGGCGGTGTTGCCGGTCAGCAGCTCGTACAGCATCGCGCCCATGGCCCACAGGTCCGACCGGCGGTCCACGGTGGCCGTGTCGCGCACCTGCTCGGGGCTCATGTAGTGCGGCGTGCCGATGGACGCGCCGGTGCGGGTGCGCCTCCAGCGGCCGTGCTCCACAGCGGCGCGCTCGGTGAGCCGGGCGACCCCGAAGTCGAGCAGCACGGGGCGCAGCCCCCCGCCGGGCACCTGGTGGATGAAGATGTTCGCGGGCTTCAGATCCCGGTGGACGATGCCGTGCTCGTGCACGTGGTGCAGCGCCTGCAGCACCGGCTTCATGAGCGGGGTGATCCGCTGGATCGGCTGGGCGCCCTCCCGCTCGAGCCGCGCGCGCAGGTCCTCGCCGTCCAGCAGCTCCTGCACGAGTCCCGCGATGCCGGGCCCCACCACCAGGTCCGTCACGCGCGCCAGGTGGGGATGCTGCAGCTGCGCGAGGATCCGGGCTTCGGCCAGGAAGCGGTCGCGGACCTCGGGGCTGGTCGTGAGCTCCGGCGCCAGCACCTTGAGGGCGTGCCGGGAGCCCAACAGCGTGTGGCGCACCCGCCACACGGACGCCATCCCCCCGGATCCCAGGGCGGACTCGACCTCGTAGCGATCGACGGTCTGTCCGGGCTTCAGCACACCGGAATGGTACTCGCCTTCACCCCAGGAGTTCGCTGAGCCAGCGCAGGGCGAGCACGCCCGCGAGCACGTGCAGCAGCACCGGCGTCTCCCGATCCCGCGTGGCCACGGCGAGCGCCGACCAGGCCATGACGCCCAGGCTGATCCCGTCCGCGATGGAGAAGGTCAGCGGGATCCCGGCCACGATGAGGAACGCGGGGATGCCCTCCTGCGGGACGTCCCACCGAATCCGGCCGAGCCCCTTCGCCATCATCGCCCCCACCAGGATGAGCGCCGGCGCCGTGATCGGGTGCAGGAACAGCGTGTGCGTGGCCGGCCCGGACGCCGTGAACAGCGTCGTCTCCAGCGGGACGCCGCCGCCGAGGCGCGCCACCATGGCCAGGCAATGCGGCTTCAGACCGTTGGTGTGAATGACATCAATGCCTTCGCGCCGGGCAAATGACCGCAGCGACCGCACATAGCGCCAGATATCCCCGAGCACGCCGGGCACAGCGCTGAACCGGAAAGGGCGGCGGATATCTGCTACACGGCCCATGCCCAGAACCTGGACCCGGATCCCGAGCCCGCGGGCATGGGCCGCCAGCTCGCCTTCCGCCGGAACCAGGAGCAGCGGTTCGACCCCCTGATTTGACATCAGGTCGAACAGCGAGCGCTCGGCGCCGCCCTTGAAAAAGGCGACCGGTGAAATGAACAGGACCTTGGGCTTTTTCATACCACCCCTTGCCGTCCCCCGGAACCGGTTGGGAAAATTCTATATGGGACCGTCTGAATGCTTAAGGTATAAGGCTATGCCATGGCAATCACTGATCCGCAGAACCGCGGCCCGCTTCGCCGGCGATCGGCCCCGGTTGCCCGAACGTCAGGCTCCCGTCATCGACCGAAGTGTCCGCCCCGACAATGTCCGCGCCAGCATCATCCAACGGCACGTCATCGGCGGCGGCCGTATCTTGGGCCGTCGGGCTCGGAGCTTCCTCGGTCTCGGAACAGCCCACGACCAGCGCCAGGGCCAGGATCCACCTCATCCGGACTTCACTCATTTGACCACCCACTGAACGAGCCAGGGCATGTGCCGGCCGACGTAACCGCCGAGCTTCCCGTGCCATGTGAACACATATTCGACCTTGCGCCGCGAGATGGCGTTGACCATGACCCGAGCCGCCTTGTCAGCCTTCCACATGAGCTTGGCGGGGCGCTTGTCCTTCCGGG
>ENA-OWNT01001848-OWNT01001848.1-seawater-metagenome-genome-assembly--contig:-NODE-1848-length-24204-cov-4.902392_pt1 | contig 24204 bp, 23 predicted proteins | sample MGYA00238136_ERZ651165 | MGnify/ENA primary metagenome ERZ651165 (study PRJEB26861, sample SAMN08777766) | seawater metagenome | isolation source: coastal seawater | place: USA: Florida | collected...
CCACGACATTGCCAAGCCGGTAATCGCCATGGGCAATCGCGCTTTCATCCGCCACCCCGGCGTGATCCGTCAGCCAGTCGCGCAGCCAATCCATCTGCGAATAGTCGAAATCCGCCGGAAGGTCCGATTTCGCCGCCTCGTACTGGCGCGACCAGCGGGCCGTCTGACGGGCGAGGTAGCCCTCCGCCCGGCCGAACCCTTCCAGCCCCGCGGCACGCCAGTCGACGCCATGCAGATCGGCCAGGGTGTCGACCACCGAAAAGGCCAGGTCGCGGCGGTCGGCACGGTCCACCGGCCCCATGGCGGGGGAGGGGATGATCCGCCCCTCGACATGGTCCATCACGAAGAATTCGGCACCGATCACGCCCGGATCGTCGCAATAGTCGATCATCTCCGGCACCGGCACGGCGGTGTCGGCCAGCGCCTTCATCACCCGGTATTCCCGGTCCACCGCATGGGCGCGCGGCAGCAGGTCGCCCGGCGGCTTCTTGCGCAGGACCAGATGGCGGCCCGAGCGCAGGGTCAGCCGGTAGGTCGGGTTCGACATGCCGCCCTGGAACTGCGCGACCGTCACCCCCGCCGCCGCCTCGGGCAGGGCGTCCGACAGCCAGCGCGCCAGCGCCGTCGCATCGATCCTGTGCTGCTCCAGCGGCGCGATCAGGATCGGGCTGTCCGCTGTATCCTGCGCGCTCATTGGGCCGTGCCCGCGTGTCGTTCCGCCATCTGCTCCTCCGCATTGCGGCCCTGTCAGTCCGGCGCGCCCCGTCCTCCCCGGCGCACGCCCTGACATATGTCAGGTTCGCAGCCTAGGTCCGGCGCGCGCGCCGGTCAATCGCCCTCTCGCAAACCCCGGCTGCGCGCCGCCTGCGACACGGCCGGCCCTTGACCTCCGATCCGCTTCCCCTCTAGGAATTGCTGACAAGTGTCAGGCTGCGCTCCGCGCGCGCCTGCCACGCCATTCCGGTAGGGAGGCCGGGAGATGCAGCCGAACCCAGGGCAGGGGCCCGTACAGCCAGGAAAGACCCGCCGATGAGCGGTGCGGACCGCAGCAGCGCCGCATCGCCCGCGCTCCATCTGCGCCAGATCTGCCTGGTCGCGGCGGACATGCCCGCGGTGCGCGCCGATCTCGAAACGGTTTTTGCCACCCCTGTCTGCCACATCGATCCCGGTGTCGCGAAATTCGGTCTTGAGAATATACTGATCGCCTTCGGCTCGCAGTTCCTTGAGGTCGTCGCCCCGATCCGCGAGGGCACCGCCGCCCCGCAGGCCGCAGGCGTGATCCACGGCGATTTCGAGCGCGGCTTTATCCGGGCCGAAACCATCGCCTATGATGATTACATCGCCTGCAATGGCGAAACCGGCGCCAAAGAAGCAGGGAAAATGCGGGTGGAAGGTAAGGGTTATACCGTCAAGGACGGCGATGTATTGCATTTCCTGTTCAACGCTTAAGAGACACAAAAAGACCGAAGTATTCCTTGGAATCACGGTGAAAGTTGAAGTCATTTCCTTGAATTGGTAAACAATCTCCATATTGTTGCCATGGTTTATTAATATTGATTAGCCTGACAAAATGCCGAAAGGCGCAATGATCAGGCAATTCACAATGGCCAATACGTTCAAAAATTTTCTTGTAGATGACACCGCCGCCGTGTCTGTGGACTATGTTGTTCTGACCGGCGCGATGACAGGGTTGGGCGTTGCGGTTATGGCCGTTGTCTCTGGCGGGGTTGCGGACCTTTCGGGGGATATCGCCGGCCAGATGATCGGCATGAGCGTTCCAGGCGTGATCTTCGATTCCGAGCAGTTCTATAATTTTGAAAATGGTTTCGGGGATTGGACCGTTCTGGTGGATGCGCATGAAGACCCGGTTTTGAACGGGGTCCTGGGTCCCTTCTATGATCAAAGCGGCAATCCGGTGGTCGTAAACACTTTTGAATTTGAGGACGGAACGGAATATGCCGTGGTCGAATTCACCCTGACGGCTGTGGGGCGGTGGGAAGCGCATGACGACATGCGGTTCTTTGTAAATGGCGAAATGATTGATGCGACCCGCCTGCGGAACGGAAACATCCAGTCGATCTTTTCCGATGACAGCGACGAAACCGAAATCGCCTATCAGTTTATTGAACGGCGAAACTTTGGGTCGGATGTGGTCGAAGAACGTATTGATATCGCGAATTCAACCGTTGCAAACGGTGCCACGACAACCCGGGATACGATTCGGTCGAACGTGGACCGCGAAGCGGAATACACGGTGCAGGTCGTCGTTCGAAACCCGGGAACTGAAATGGAGCTGGGGCTTGGCCGCAATGGCAGTTCCCCCTATCCGGGGGAAGCCTGGGCCGTGGATGATTTCCTTGTGGAATCGGCCAACACCGATCCGAACGCATCCTGAGCAGCGGGCCGGATCCGCATAAATTTCGGCATTTTTACTGAAACCCTACCGCAAGTTAGACCAGATCGCCCCATAACCCTGTTGCGCGGAAATCTGGACGGTGCACGCGATGACGCGGCCGAAAGCAATCGCTGTTTTATGTCTTGCGAAGATACTGCGGTAACCGCGGATCGGGGGCCATTTGTCCGCGTGACCGTTGAATTGGGTTTTGCGGTTACGCGCGTCTAGTCCACCTTCACGATCAGCTTGCCGGTATTCTCTCCTCGGTAGAGCATCCCGATGGAATCCATCGCTGCCTCGGGGCCGTTGAGGATATGTTCACGCACGGTGATCTTCCCGTCTCGCAGCCAGCCCGCCAAAGCGCTGCGCGCCTCGTGCAGCCGGTCCTTGTAGTCGAAGATCAGGAACCCTTGCATCCGGGCCCGCGCGACCAGCAATTGCCGGTGAACGCGTGGACCAACCGGCAGCGGATCCCATTCGGTAATCGCCGCCGTGCCACAAATGGTGATCCGCGCACCAATGGCGAGCCTGGTCATCACCGCATCCGAGATCGGCCCGCAGGTATTGTCGAAATAGCAATCGACCCCGTCGGGGCAGGCCGCCATAACGGCGCTGGCCACATCCTCGGACTTGTAGTTGATGGCGGCATCATAGCCAAACTCCTCGCGGCATTGACGGGCCTTCTCGGCCCCGCCCGCGATGCCCACGGTGCGGCAGCCGATCACCTTGGCAATCTGTCCCACGGCCGACCCGACGGCACCCGCCGCGGTAGAAACCACCACGGTGTCGCCCGCCTTGGCCGCGCAGGACTCCAGAAGCCCGAAATAGGCAGTGGTGCCATTGAGCCCCATGATCCCGAGCGCATAGCTGCGCGGCAGGTCGGTCTCGGTCACCTTGTGACCAATGTTGGAGCCATCGCTGACCACATGGGTCTGCCAGCCCAGAAGCCCCTCGACCACGTCGCCCTCGGCATAGTCGGGGTGGCGGCTGGCCACGACCTCGCCCACGGCGAAGCTGCGCATCGGATCGCCCAGGGTCACAGGAGGAGAATAGTTCGGCACGTCATTGGCCCATCCCCGCATCGCCGGATCGACCGACCAATGGCTGACCCGGATCAGCATCTGCCCTTGGGCAAGGACAGGCACATCGACCTCGCGGATCGCGAAATGCGCGGGCTTGGGGACGCCAACCGGGCGATTGGCCAGAATGACTTGGGTGTTTTTCATGAGGGCCTCCTGTGTGCGCGATCCTGCCTGCGTGGCGATCAGAACGCAATCCGCAAGCCGGGGATCGCGCGCCGTCGGTCGGAAGGCCAAAAGCGGCCCCTGACAGGCAAATTTCCCCTTGTTCCCCGGTTTCCAGACGGATACACCGGCCAGCGGAGACGTGGCCGAGTGGTCGAAGGCGCTCCCCTGCTAAGGGAGTAGGCGGGAAACCGTCTCGAGGGTTCGAATCCCTTCGTCTCCGCCATCACACATTGATTTCATTGTCAAATTTAGTGAATGGCGAAACCTATCAACGATCTACTACTCTTTGTCAGCCGGTGTTTTCGCCGGTTTGACCGCGTTGGAGGGCACAAAGTTTGCTATGCGACCTGAGGACCAAAGATGCCCCGACTTGTAGTAAGCCTTGCGCTTCGTCACCTAGATACGCAGGTCTTCGGTCTTGAATGGCCCTTCCAAGGCCAATTACTTGTATCGCCTGGAATACTTCCAGAAACCATCGCTGTAGTTTTCTTCGCCCCCTTCGGAATACCACGTCGATTCTTCGACGTAGGTTTGTTGCCCGGCCAAGCGACCTAGCCAAAACGTCTTGTCGTTCGGGTCGTACATCCACATGCCGTTGCCTTGCACGAAACCATGCACCCAACGTTTAAAATCGCGCGGCGAATAGCGTTCGACAAACCAACCGCCCGAGGGGGGATTCCGTCCTGCCAAACGTTCGCATTGATAGAGGGTATCCAAATTCACGCGATGCTCGCACGGGAATAGGACGAATCACGCGCTTCGACTTTCTAGTTGTCGCCAAGCGTAGCCTCAATCGGCAGTCGCAGACCGTAGAAATAGGCTGGGCCTGAAAGGCTCGAACTAGAGAACGCACACCTGACATTCAGAGCAATCAGCCGCCCTGCCGCGAACAAGAGAAGGAAAACGTGTTGTTTTACAATTTCTCGGATGGTACTCTTTTTCGTAAGAAGAAAAGAATTACAAATTATTGGGCAGACAATGAAAATACTGGCGGTCGATGACGATCCGGTTTTTCTGGAACTTCTTGGGAAATTTCTTCGAGAATTAGGTCATACAGAGGTTGTTTTCTGCGAGTCTGGGTCAGCAGCTCTACCGATATTGAACTCGAGTTCTTCTGGGTTTGATTGTCTGCTTGTTGACATCCAAATGCCCGTCATGAATGGCATCGAGTTCTGTAAGTCAGTCAGAGCGATTCCTCGCTACGCTCGCACGCCGGTGCTGATGGTCACGTCAATGTCGGAAACCCAGTATATTGATGCTGCGTTCCTTGCGGGAGCGAGTGACTATATCACCAAGCCTCTCAAACGTATGGAGTTGAAAGCACGTTTGTCGCTTGCTGCTTCAATGAATCAGAACCGTGCTAGGCAACTGGCGACCCTCTCAGGGAGAGGCGCAGTTCGCTTCGGATCTCACCTGCGGTTCAGCGACCCAGTCCTCCTGCATGAAGTGCACGGCATATTGGAACTGGTGGCACTCAAGAACTATGCCCTGACACTCGGCAATTTCCGGATGCAAAGCTGGAAGGCGATCGGATTTGCAACGCTCGGCGCATCGGAGTTCTACAACGCATGTGGACCCGAACAGTTCTATGAGGTCATGGAAGATGTTGGTAACATTCTGTTCGACACGCTCAAACAAAGCCGGTTGATGATGTCTTACACTGGCTCCGGCCGCTTCGTGGCCCTGGTTTCACGCCACGCTGCCTGCGAGCGAGACGATCTGGAAGCACAGGCCAACGCCTATCTGCAGCCGTTCAGTGAGCACTATCGGGAGTTTACCGCCTCCCCAATTGCTATTGTTGCAGGGCGTGAGCAACGAAGCAGTCTGCTCTCCTTCCAACCTGCGGATGGCCTTATCGACCGAGCCATCGTATCCGTGCAAGAGCGAGCTGCGAATACGGCCGTTCGGACCTTTAGCTGAACGCTGGAAACGGGGCTTTTCGGAATGTCACAATCAGACGAGACACTCCAGGCGCAGATGCGACGCGCCATCGAGCCTCTCAGGCGCAAATTCATCGATGAACTTGATGGCAAGATTCTCGACATGGAAGCGCTGAAGAAGATGGTGATAGATGGGGATCGCGGACAGGAGGCACTATCGGAGATAGTAAGCCGTGCCCACAAGCTACGTGGTGTCGCAGGCTCATTTGGTCTCAATGCGTTAGGCGATGCTGCCAGAGGGTTCGAAGAGAGCTACTTGGACCTGTTTCAGTCATCCGACCGGCATGAAACCGCGTTTGCGGAGAAATGGACGATACTCGCGCCGCGACTAGAGGCGCTAATGGATCAAATGGAACTGGCCTTGGACAAGTGAATGAAGAACACTTGGCACTCCCGCTGCCTGCGGACTGATTCGGCACAGACACTATATGATAGGCGAGGTGGCCTGTAATGCAGCGCGCAAATGCACTCTTGTCCCTTCCGAATTGGCTGGTATCCAGCGCAGCAGTCTTGATCGTTGGCCTCGCCGTCGCGACTGGCACAACAATCAATGACCAGGAGTTTCAGCGAGAGGTAGCCGATGCACGGCTACAAGCCAACGACATTGCAGAACTCGTTGAAGAACGCCTCAGTGGGTACTTTGAACAGATCCAGATCGCGAGCCTTAGTCTAGCGACCATCATGGCCAACCACCCAGATATGGGAGAAGATGAGTATGAGCAGGTAGGTGCCCGATTGATCGGGTCCTTACCGGAGGTGATTAACGTCGCTGCGGCACCAGGCAACGTTGTGCGCTATGTCTACCCGCTTGCACCCAACGAGTCCGCGCTTGGGTTGGACTACGCACAGGACCCCGTGGTGATGGCAATCATCGATCGTTCCAGGTACTCACGTAGTCCCCAAATGCAAGGGCCCGTGCCGCTTGTGCAAGGTGGAACTGGCTTCATTGTGAGAACTGCAGTCTACATCAACGATACCGATTTGGAGTTTGAGCGGTACTGGGGTGTGATCGCGCTGGTTATTGAACCCAATCGTTTGATCCAAGCTACGGGAATTGGTAGTGATTTCGAGGGTTGGAATATTAGCATTGCACGGGTTGATGCTGACGGCCAACTAGGCCAGATGATTATCGGATCGGGTGAGATATTCTCCGCCACCGCGGTTAGCAGCCGAGTTTCAGAACTTGGCACCGAGTGGGATATATATGTGCTTCCAGCCGATGGCTGGCCCGATAGCCCGCCTAACCTTGATCAGACCTGGACGCTCGTGATCGCAATTGCAGCCTTCTTGCTGTTGATGCTTCAAACCTTCATGCGCCTGTTCCGTGAACGCGAAACCGCCCAACGCCAACTGATTCAAGCTCTCGAAAACCTGAATGACGGCTTTGCGTTATATGACGCGGACGATCGATTGGTCGTGTTCAACCGGAGATACAGAGACTTCTACGGAAAGTCCTCAGACCTCTTCGTTCATGGCGCGCGATTTGAAGACATAGTTCGTGGAGGTGTTGCCAGAGGCCAGTATCCCGAGGCTGCGGGCAGGGAAGAGGAGTGGATCGCCGAGCGCATGGCAGCTCACAACCGAGGTGATACTGAGATCGAGCAGTATCTGGACGACGGGCGTTGGCTCAAGATTGCAGAGCGTAAGGCCCCCGACGGCAGCACAGTCGGGTTTCGCGTCGATATCACCGAACTCAAGAATGCTATTAATCAGGCGAATGCCGCAAACTCTGCGAAATCCGAGTTCTTACAGGTTATTAGCCATGAACTACGCACCCCTCTGACAGCTGTCATCGGCTTCCTTTCCTTTCTATCAAAGCCTGAGATTCTTCCTTCTTCCCAAAAGATGCAGGCAGAGTTGCAGGATGCAGAGGCCGATCGATCAACACTGGTAGAACACTATTCCAAGAACCAGGCAGAGATAGCGGATTTTGCCAAAAGAGCCCATTTGTCGAGCGAGCATTTAATGAGATTGATCGAAGATGTGCTCGAGTGGTCCAAGCTGGAACAGCATGCTGTCACGTTGCGCACTGAACACACGACTTCTGGTGAATTCACCTCAAGCCTTATCCCGCAATTCGAACAGCTCGCTTCGGCGAAGGGCCTTAGATTCGTCGCGGAGATCGCCGATTTCAGCTTTGAGGCTGATCCAGACAGATTGCGGCAGGTCCTTATCAACCTTGTGGGTAACGCAACTAAATTCACGGAACAAGGCGAAGTCACTTTGATTGCCAAACAGATCGAAGACAAGGCTGTGTTCAAGGTGCGGGATACAGGGCCTGGCATTTCACCGACCAACCAAGAGAAGCTTTTCGATCGCTTCTTTCAAGTGGACGCTTCCGTTACGCGCAACTACGGGGGTGTCGGACTAGGTCTATCGATATCAAAATATTTAATAAATCTGCATCATGGCGATATCTCGGTCCATAGCGAACTGGGCAAGGGTAGTGAATTTGTGGTAACCTTCCCCTTGCACTATACGACCAAGAAGCCGTAATGTCGGGACGTGATTTGCATCGGTTCGTGATGGCTCGCTTCAGGATAAGAATACTGTGCGTCCGCCCGCCAAAGTAGTTACACAGTGCTTTAGGCTGGAGGCCATCGGCCCGGAAACGTTGCCAAAATGCCGCCAGATTCGAACTATATCGTCCGGCATAGCCGCAGTTAATTCACAAGACATGGCCTTAGGAGACAATGAGAGTCAGCCAAATGCCAGAACTAAAGAAAATTCTCCACGTCGACGACGATGCCGATATTCGAGCAATAGCCCACCTGTCGTTGAATCACATTGGTGGCTTCGAAGTTGCCCAATGCAGCTCTGGAGCCGAAGCTCTGGCTATTGCCTCAAGCTTTAGGCCGCAGCTCTTTTTGCTCGACGTGATGATGCCGGGCATGAGTGGCGACGCTTTGTGGAAAGAACTGTCCAAGAATCCCGATCTGGCCGAGACTCCGGTGATTTTCATGACAGCCAAGGTCGACAAGGGCTATGTAGAAAGCCTTGTGTCGAGCGGGGCCTCTGCTGTGATAGAAAAGCCCTTCGATGCCATGGCTCTGCCCAACAAGATCCAGGAGATCTGGAAGGAAGTCTCTGCGCCACACGTGATGTGACTCCATTGCTGCCCCTCTCGAATACACCAGACGCCCCTTCCAGAACGATCCTGATCTTCTCTTCGGACGAATACTGTTTGCGCATGGCACGTTTGAGATCTTTGACGATCTTCTCGCCAGGGTTTCTTGTTGTCTTTCTCATCTCCCACTTCTCAGTGGTTACGATGAGCCCGAAACTCTCCCTTACCAAATGCAGCTATTTGGACCCATGGGCGCTGATGTCAGGCAGGTCAAACGGTTGAGCCTACGGGCTCGGGAGAATGGATTATGTTGGGCCGAGGTCGGTGAACCAGGGCCTCTCCGCCTTGCACGAGGCCCCGCCAATGCCCTAGTAAGACGAGAGCAAACATGGGAGGCCACATGCGCCGAGTAGTTGTTACGGGCCTTGGGATCGTCTCGTCGATCGGGAACAATGCCGAAGAGGTCACGGCCAGCCTGAAAGCGGGGACATCCGGCATCGAGGCCAGCCCCGAGATGGTCGAGCATGGCTTTCGCAGCCAGATCGCGGGTACGCTGAAGATCGACCCGAAAGAACATGTGGACAAGCGCGCCCTGCGCTTCATGGGGCCGGGCGCAGCCTATGCCCATATCGCCATGAGCCAGGCAATTGCCGATGCGGGCCTGTCAGACGATCAGGTGAGCAACGAGCGCACCGGCCTTGTGGCCGGGTCTGGCGGGCCGTCGACCAGTGCCATGCTGGCCGCGCATCAGACAGTTCTGTCCACTGGTGCCACCAAGCGGATTGGCCCCTTCGCGGTGCCGAAATGCATGTCGTCAACGATTTCCGCCAACCTGGCCACGGCCTTCAAGATCAAGGGCATCAACTATTCCATCACGTCGGCCTGTTCGACGTCTTTGCATTGCATCGGTAATGCGGCGGAACAGATCATGATGGGCAAGCAGGACATCATGTTCGCAGGCGGCGGCGAGGAACTGGACTGGACGCTGTCCTGCCTTTTCGACGCCATGGGCGCGATGTCATCGAAGTATAACGACACGCCGACCAAAGCCTCGCGTGCCTTTGATCAGGATCGCGATGGTTTTGTCATCTCTGGCGGTGGTGGCATCGTGGTGCTGGAGGATCTGGACCATGCCCTGGCGCGCGGCGCGACGATCTATGCGGAAGTCACCGGTTTTGCCGCCACCTCTGACGGGCATGACATGGTGGCCCCCTCGGGTGAGGGCGGCGAACGGGCGATGCGGCTGGCGCTGCAAACTTTGCCCGAAGGCCGCACCGTCAGCTATATCAACGCCCACGGCACCTCGACCCCCGTGGGCGATGTGGGCGAGGTGGAGGCCGTGCGCCGGGTCTTTGGCGAAGGCCATGTACCGCCGATCAGCTCCACCAAGTCGATGACCGGCCACGCGCAGGGTGCCGCGGGCGCATTGGAGGCAATTTTTTGCCTGCTGATGCTGAAGGGGGATTTCATCACCCCGTCGATCAATGTCGAAACACTGGCCGAGGGGATCAACCCCGGCGAGGTTGCGACGGCTTTTGTGGAAAACGCCGGGCTCGACACCGTGATGACCAACAGTTTCGGCTTTGGGGGCACCAATGGCTCCATGCTGCTTTCCAGATATAACGGATAAATTCAGATGGCTGACTTGATGAAGGGCAAACGCGGGCTGGTCATGGGTGTCGCCAATGACCGCTCGATCGCATGGGGCATCGCCAAGGCCATGCGGGCAGAGGGCGCGGAACTGGCGTTTTCCTATCAGGGCGACGCGTTCGGCAAGCGGGTGAAGCCTTTGGCGGAACAATTGGGCGTTGACCTGCTGGTCGATGTGGACGTGACCGACGATGCCTCGCTCGATGCCTGTTTCGCGCAGATCGAGTCCGCCTGGGGCAAGCTGGATTTCGTGGTTCATGCCATTGCGTTTTCCGACAAGAACGAGCTTGGCGGGCGGTTCATCAACACCACGCGTGACAATTTCCGCAACTCGCTGACAATCTCCTGCTACTCGCTGATTGACGTGGCGCGGCGGGCGGAACCGCTGATGTCTGACGGTGGCAGCATTCTGACGCTGACCTATATGGGGTCGAACCGGGTGACGCCGTTCTACAATGTGATGGGCGTGGCCAAGGCGGCGCTGGAAAGCTCTGTCCGGTATCTGGCCAACGATATGGGGCCGAACAAGATCCGCGTGAATGCGATCTCTCCCGGTCCGATGAAGACGCTGGCGGGGGCCGCGATTTCAGGCGCGCGCAAGACCTTTAACACTGCGCGCGACAACGCCCCCCTGCGGGACAACGCCACGCTTGGGTCCATCGGTGGCACGGCGGTGTATCTGGCGTCTGACTATGGCGCCTGCACGACCGGAGAGATCATCACCGTCGATGGCGGATACCATGTGTTGGGGATGATGCAGCCGGAAAACCTTTGATCCGACAGTTGGATTGGCCCCAAGTCTGCGACAGCCGTCTTGGGCCGGTCCTGTCAGCGGGTCAGCCCTTCTCGGCCAAGGCGCGACGCTGGTCTTCCACGCGGGCCTGATATTCCGCCGCGTCCCCGAAATCGCAAAATCCTGCATAGTGATCATGCTGATCTTCCAGTCGGCGGGCATGTTTGATCGGGCACCAATAGGCCTCGGTCCGGCCTGCGATCTCTCGGGCAAAACTGATCAGCCCGTTGCCATAGCCGCAATAAACACAGTTCAGTTTCTGCAACCCGTTTAGGTATTGCAGCTTGTGACGGTCGATGGCGATATAGTCTGTCCGCCGCACCTTCGGGATGCCGTAAACCGGGAAACACACCGCCTGATAGATGGTGACGAACAGGTCCAGGATCAGGAACGGAATGATCAGGGAATAAATCACGGGCGCTGTCAGCACCACCAAAAACCGGGTGCGCGACAGAAAGCTGACCAGGCTTTCCCGCGCCGCCCGGTGTGATTTGCGGATATCCGCAGAGAAGACGATCTTTCTGCCGGATACCGAATATCTGAACTGCTCTCGGCGCTGCTCGAATTCGTCCAACAAGGCCGAGCGGGCCTTTTGCAGTTGGTCGCGCAGGTGCTGAATTCGGTTGTCCATGGTTGGGTCCTCTGGATCAGGTGATGCCGGAAATCCAACCATGGCGCACAGTCGCACGCAATGGGGCCGTGGCGGAGACCAGTTGGATTCTGATGATGTCCGCCACGGAAAGGGGTCGGTCAGTCGACCGAAACGATCTTGACCGCAAAGGTCAGATCCTGCCCGGCCAGCGGGTGGTTGGCATCAAGCGTGACATGCGTGTCGCTGACCTCTGCCACCATGACGGGAATTGCCTGCCCGTTGGGGGCTTGCATCTGCAATTGCGTGCCCGGCTCGGTCGGGATGTGATCGGGGATCTGGTCGCGCGGGATTTGCTGCATCGCGTTCGGGTCGCGATCGCCATAAGCCTGCGCCGCAGGCACGGTTACGGTCTTTTCATCGCCCGCCTTCAGGCCCTCAACCGCAGCTTCCAGGCCGGGGATGATCTGACCTTCGCCCATGGTGAAGCTCAGCGGTTCGCGCCCGTCCGAGCTGTCGAAGACGCTGCCATCGGTAAGCGTGCCGGTGTAGTGGAACGCAACTTTGTTGCCTGAAGTGGCCTCTGTCATGAAGTCATCCTGTGTGTGGGGGGTGAGTTTTCGCGGGGTGGGCGCAGATCCCGGCCCAACCTTCCGGAGATGTGGGCCAAAGGCTATCAGCCCTGACACAGAGTTGAAACCGTGAATCCGGAAAACCGGCAAGCGGTGCCTTTTCCCCTGCCGCTGCCTGTGCAACTCTGCCCTCAAAGGGGGACAGGCCATGACCATCACGACCTGCGTTTTCGACGCATACGGAACACTCTTCGACGTGAACGCCGCCGCCCGCGCCGTGGCGGCCGAACCGGGGCAAGAGGCCTTCGCCGCCGTCTGGCAGGACGTGTCTGCCCATTGGCGCGCCAAGCAACTGCAATATACTTGGATCCGGGCCCTGACCGGCCAGCACACCGATTTCTGGCAGGTCACGCAGGATGGGCTGGATTGGGCGCTGGAAAAGGCCGGGCAAACCGATACAGACCTGCGCGAGCGGCTGCTCGGGCTCTACTTCAACCTTGCGGCCTTTGCGGAAGTGCCCGCGATGCTGGCCGCGTTGAAAGCCGCCGGGATGAATACCGCGATTCTGTCCAATGGCTCGCCCCCGATGCTGAAAGGTGCGGTAGACAGCGCCGGGGTGGGCGGGGTGTTGGACGATGTTCTGAGCGTGGAAACTGTGGGCATCTTCAAGCCCGATCCATCGGTCTACGGGCTGGTGACCGACCGTTTTGGCTGCGCGCGGGATGAGGTGCTGTTCGTGTCCTCCAACGGATGGGATGCGACCTCGGCCCGCGCCTATGGCTTCCGCGTTCTGTGGGTCAACCGTGCGGGCGAGCCGCTGGACCGCCTGCCCGACGCACCCGACCGGATTGCCACCGACCTGACCACCGTTCCCCAGATCGCTGAGGCACTTTGATGGATTTCTTTACCGCTGACGACGGGCTGAAGCTCGCCTATGACGATCGGGGCGAGGGGCCGGTGTTGCTCTGCCTGCCGGGCCTGACCCGCAACATGGATGATTTTGAGCCGGTGGTAGACCATTTCACGCATCGCGCCCGCGTGATCCGCATGGATTTCCGGGGGCGCGGTGCATCGGGGTATGATGCCGACTACAGCCACTACAACGTGCTTCAGGAAAGCCAGGACGTGATCCGCCTGTTGGATCATCTGGGGCTGGCAACTGCCGCGATCCTTGGCACCTCGCGCGGGGGGCTGGTGGCGATGACGCTGGCGGCGACGGCCAAGGACCGGCTGGCGGGTGTCTGTTTCAACGATATCGGACCGGTGATCGAGCCTGTGGGGCTGACCTATATCATGGGTTATCTGGGCCTGCCGCCCGCGGACCCCGATTTCGACATCGCGCTGCGGGAAGTACCCCGGCGCATGGCCGCGCGCTTTCCCGATGTGCCCGCAGACACCTGGGCCCGTTACATCCGCAGGGTCTGGGACGTGGCCGAGGATGGCAGCCTGTCGCTGCGCTATGACCCGAAACTTCGGGATGCCACGCTTGACCAGATGAAAGCCGCCGAAGGTCAGCCCGCCCCCGATCTCTGGCCGCTGTTCGCAGCGCTGGAGGGGTTGCCGCTGGCGCTGATCCGGGGGGCAAACTCGGACCTGCTGTCATCTGATACCGCCGCGAAGATGCGTGACCTGCGCCCCGATATGATCTACGCCGACGTGGCTGACCGGGGCCACGTGCCGTTTCTCGATGAACCTGAAAGCCTTTCCGTCATCACCCAGTTTCTGGATCGCCTGACATGACCGACATCCGCCTTATCGAAGCCGCCGCCGACCGCCTTAAAGGCCACGCGCGGCGTACGCCGCTGCTGTCCTCCCCGTTCCTCGATGACATCGCGGGCCGCCGGGTGTGGGTCAAGCCCGAGGCCCTGCAACACACCGGCAGCTTCAAATTTCGCGGCGGCTGGTCGGCGCTGTCGGCGCTAGACCCTGAGACCCGCAAGCGCGGCGTCATCGCCTTTTCTTCTGGCAACCACGCGCAGGGTGTGGCTTATGCCGCAAGGCAGCACGGCGCACCTGCCGTCATCATCATGCCCGCCGATGCACCCCGTCTAAAGATCGCCAATACGAAGGCTCTGGGGGCCGAGGTCATCACCTATGACCGGGACAGCGAGGACCGCGATGAGATTGGTGCGCGGCTGGCCGAGGAGCGCGGCCTGACCCTGATCAAACCCTTCGACAATCCATATGTCGTGGCCGGGCAAGGTACCTGTGGGCTGGAGATCGCGGAGCAGGCGACAGAAGAAGGCATTGCGAAAGCCGACGTGCTGATCCCCTGCGGTGGCGGCGGCCTTACCTCGGGCATTGCATTGGCGCTGGAGGCGAACGGGCCGGGGTTGCGCGCGCGCCCGGTGGAACCCGAGGGGTTCGACGACGTCACCCGGTCGCTGGTTTCTGGCCAGATCGAGCGCAACGCCCGCAGCTCCGGTTCGCTTTGCGATGCGATCATCACGCCCATGCCGGGGAAGCTGACCTTCCCGATCATGCACCGCTTGTGCGGCCCCGGCATCATCATCCCCGAACGTGACTGCCTGCGCGCCATGGCGCTGGCGTTCTCGCGGTTGAAAGTGGTGCTGGAGCCGGGCGGTGCGATTGCGCTGGCGGCGGCCTTGTTCCACCCCGAAACGGTTGAAGGCGACGCGGTTATTGCCGTGGCCTCGGGCGGCAATGTGGATGCGGAGTTGTTTGCCAAGGTGCTGGAAGAGTTCGGGGAGGGGTGAGGATATGAGGTGTGGTGCGCAAACTGCCCACCATGGTCTCTACCCGTCATCGCCTGACCTCAATCCCACCCGGAACATCCCCAAAGCCACCACCATCAGGACCAGCGCCAAGACAAAGGGTGCGCCGGGGAAATGCACCGCCGCGCCATCCCGCGTGAACCAGAAGAACGCTTGCGTCATGGCAAGGGGCGCCACAATGATCGACAATGCGTTCACCGAGGCCACGACCCCCTGCAACTCACCCTGCTGGTCGTCGCCGGCCCGGCGGCTCATGTAGCCTGCGATGGCCGGCGTCGCGATGGACCCGAGTGCGGCGGCCGGCGTCAGCACCCAGACCATCCAGCTTGCCCCGGCGACCGAAAACAACCCCAGCACCACAATATCCAGCACCAGCGCCCACAAGATCACCCGGACCTCGCCCAACCAGCGCAGGACCGGCCCCACCAGCCCCGCCTGCACGGCCACCATCGACAGGCCATAGACGGTCAGGGACAGGCCCACCAGCCCAGTGTCCCACCCGAAGGCGGCTTGCGTGTAATAGGCCCAGATCGCCGGATAGACATAGCCCGAGATCGTATAGAAGAACAGCATCAGCAGCATCCATGCCAGCCCCGGAAGCTGCCCGATCTGCCTTAGCCCGCCAAGCGGATTGGCGCGACGCCAGTCGAAGGCCCGCCGTTTCCATTTCGGCAGGGATTCCGGCAAAACCGCCAGCCCGAGCGCGAAATTCGCCGCCGCCAGCCCGGCCGCCATCCAGAACGGTGCGCGGGTGTCAAAACCCGCCAGCAACCCGCCCAGCATCGGCCCCAGCAAGAACCCCACCCCGAAGGCCGCCGAAATCAGACCGAACCGGGCCGCCCGATCCTCTGGCTTGGAAATATCCGCCACAAAGGCATTAGCGGTGGAATGCGTGGCCGAGGTGATGCCCCCCAGGACGCGTCCGATCAACAGCCACCAGAGCGTGCCGGCAAGCGCCATGATCAAATAGTCCACCGCCAGCGCCGCCATGGAAATCAACAAAACCGGTCGTCGCCCGAACCTGTCCGACAGATTGCCCAGGATCGGGCTGAAGACGAACTGCATGACCGCAAAGACGGCTGCCATGACCCCACCCCAGACCGCCGCATCGGCCAGCCCGCCTGCCTGCACTTCCTGGATCAGGTTCGGCATCACCGGCATAATCAGCCCGATCCCCATGGCATCCAGCACCACGGTCATCAGGATGAAATAAAGTGGCAGCTGGCTACGCATCCGGCGGTGCTGTGTTGACCGCTTCAGCGAAACGGCGGGCCTCGGCAGGGGCCTCTCCCATAGCTGTCAGCGGTTCAGTGACCTCGGCCAGGGGGAGCCCGGGATAGGCGGTTTCCAGCAGGGTCAGCAGGGGTGTCGCCGTGGCCAGCGCCTGCTTGCAGGCGGATTTCACGGCGGCTTGGGCCTCGGGGCGCGGCATATGGGCGGCCAGCGCAAAGGACAGCGCCTCGGCATGGATCAACCCAAGCGGATCGTCCAGGTTGCTTGCCATGCGTGTGGTCTGCGGGTCCAGCGTTTCGGCCAGATCGGCGGCGACGGACAACGACTTTGCCACCCCCATCAGCATCGACGGCAGGCTCAGCCATTCCGTGAACCAGGCTGCCCCGTCCCGTTGTTGCCGGTGCAGCGCCGCCCCCTGCACGGCGCCGTTCAACGCCTGCACATGACGCGCCAGCGCGATCAGCACCGACGCCCCCACCGGGTTCTGTTTTTGCGGCATGGTCGAGCTTTCGCCCGCGCCGGTGAACCGCACCTCACCCACGTCGCTTTGCGCCATCAGCATCAGGTCTTCGCCCATCTTGCCGGTGGTTCCCGCAACCAGTGTCAGCCAGCCAGCCAGCTCTGCCACATGGTCCCGGGTCGAATGAACCGACCGCCCCGGGTCGGTCAGCTTTAGCGCCGCTGCCAGCCCGGCCCGCGTTCTGGCGGCCTCCGGCCCGAACGCAGCCCCGGTTCCAGCCGCCCCCGATAACGTCACCATCAACAGGCGCGGCCTGAGTGCCGCCAGCCGATCCTTATGCGCCAGCCAGGGCCAGCCCCAAGCGGCCGCCACCGCGCCGAAGCTTGTGGGGTTCGCGGTTTGCCCGTAGGTGCGCGCGGTCATCGGTGTGTCCGCATGTGCCTTGGCCAGCCGTGCCAGCGCCGTCGCCAATCGGTCGCCGCGCGTCTCGATCAGTGCCAACACCTGACGCAGCCGCAGCGCCAGCCCGGTATCGATGATGTCCTGTGACGTGGCCCCCCAATGGGCATATTGCGCATGGTCCGGCGCCTGCATTTCCTTGCGGAAGGCGGCCACCAGCGCCGGTACACAGACCCCGTTCTGCCCGGTGGCCTCAGACAGGGCCGCGGGGTCTATCTGCACCTCTAGCGATGACCGATGGATAAAGGCGGCGCTTTCGGCTGGGATCACGCCCAGATCTCCCTGCTGCTTGGCCAGCATTCCTTCGACCATCAGCATGGCGCGGATCGTGGCGGCGTCGGTGAACAGCGATGCCACCTCGCGATCCGTGAAAAGGTCGCGCAGCATTGCGCTGTCAAAGGGGCTGACGCTCATGTCTTGTCTCCGTGGCCAATGGCGATAAGGAATTGGGTTAGCTTTTCGGCGAAAACGCCGGGCGAGTCCACGCATGGCAAATGTCCCGCCCCGCGAAAAAGCGCAAACTGCGATCCGGGGATAAGATCGGCAAGGTCGCGCACAAGGTCAGGCGGGGTTGCGCGGTCTTCGCTGCCGGCCATGACCAGCGTGGGCAGGCGCAGCCCGCTGGTGGGCGTGATGAAATCGGTTCCCGCGATGGCGGCACAGACACCGACATAGCCTGCCGGGTCTTGCCGTTCGACCATGGCGCGGATTGGATCATCGCCGCCCTCGGCGCGGAACCGGCGGGAAAACCACCGCCCCATCAGATCGTCGCTGACCGCCGCCATGCCGCCCGCGCGCACAGCGTCGATCCGGGCCTGCCATCCTGCCTTGGTGCCGATCTTGGGGGCGGTGCCCGACAGAACCAGCGCGCGAACCTGGTCCATTCGTTTCACTGCCAGCCCCTGTGCGATCATCCCGCCGACGGACAGGCCCACAAAAACCGCCTCTCGGACTGACAGCGCATCCAGCACCGCCTCGGCGTCGCGTACCATACCCCCCATGGAATACGGCCCCTCGGGGCAATCGCTGCCGCCATGCCCCCGCAGGTCATAGCGTATGGCCCGAAACCGGCCGGGCAGGGCCCGCACGACCGCATCCCAGATCGTCAGATCGGTTCCAAGCGCGCCCGCAAAGACAATGGGCGCGCCAGCGGGGTCGCCATCTTCGACCACGTGCACCGCCCCTTGCGGGGTCTCGATCATGCCCATCTGTTTCCTCCTGCTGCCCGATCCTTTTCGGCCAGACATGCGATACCCGCAACCCCGGGCGCTATTGCCCCTGCTGAAAAGAGGGCTGGGTTTCAGCGCTCGATACGCTACCTTCTATGACAAAAGGGAGAGGACTATGCGCAAACTTCAGGTTCAGGGCGTTCATCACATCACGCTGACCGGGGCTGACCGGCAAACGTCGATCGACTTTTGGGAAGGCGTGTTGGGGATGCCCTTCATCTTCGATCAGCCCAATCTGGACAACCCGCGCGAAGGACATCTGTATTTCGATCCGGGCGACGGGCGGCTGATCACCGTCTTCACCAACGAAGACCGCAGCCCCGACCCACGCCGGACCCCAACCGAACCCGGCTGTGTACACCACCTGGCGTTCAACGTCAGTAAAGCCACGTTCAGCCAATGCGTGACCCGGCTGGACGAACGCGGCATGTCCCATTCAGGCCCCAAGGATCGGGGGTTCATGGATTCGATCTATTTCACCGATCCCATGGGGCTTTTGATTGAACTGGCCAGCTACCGGTTCGAACCGCCTACGGGCTGCACCCATGCCGATGTGATGATCGAGGCACACCGGATTCGCGTTGCGGCAGGCGATTACAACATTCAGGAACAGCATCTTGCCGATGCAATCCAGCGCCTTGTTGAACGCCGCCAGCAGACCCTGTCCACCGACCGGGCGCCGAAGAACCCTTACTGAGCGTCTTCTTGGGAAAATGTTCCCGCTGGAGGCCCCCGCGTGAGCGGGGGGCCGATGGCCGCCCCCCGGTCGACGCGCTGTGCGCGGTGAAACCGCTCAGTCGGCGTCCGCCACCCCTTCCGCGCGCAACCGCGCCCGGCGGGCCCGGTAGGACGGCACGATCACCAGCAAGACCGCCAGCACCAGCAGCCCAAGCGTCATCGGCCGTTCCAGGATGAACCCAAGCCCGTCATAAAGCTGCATCGCCCGGCTGAAGTTGTCCTCCAGCATCGAACCCAGGATGAACCCGATCAGCAGCGGTGCAAGCGGGTAATCGGCAAAGCGCAGGATCGTTGCGATGAACCCGAAACCCACGAGGATCAGTAGCTCCGTCGCATTGTTCTGGCCGATATAGGCCCCCATCAGCGTGAAGAACAGGATGAACGGGATCAGGAAGGTGCGCGGCACCGCCAGCACTTTGGCGATGTAGGGAATAAGTGGCAGGTTCAGGATCAGCAGGATCAGGTTGCCCAGATACATCGAGATGATCACCGCCCAGAAGATCTGCGGTTCATCCACCATCAGCCGCGGCCCGGGGCTGACATTCAGTGCGATCAGCGCTCCAAGCAGGATCGCCGTGGTGCCTGAGCCGGGAATACCAAGCGTCAGCAGCGGCACGAAGGACCCGGTACAGGCCGCGTTGTTGGCCGATTCCGGTGCGGCCAGCCCCTTGACCGACCCTTTGCCGAATTCATCCTGTTCCTCTTTCGAGGCGATGTTGCGTTCCACCGCATAGCCCAGGAAAGATGCGATGGTGGCGCCCGCCCCGGGCAACACGCCGATCAGGAAGCCTTGTATGGACTGACGGCCGATGACTGGTGCGATCTTCCTGGCTTCCTCGCGGGTGATGCGCAGATCCTTGATTTCGCCGCCGCCGGTTTCCGACGATGACCGCTTGGGGTCCAGCACCAGATATATCGCCTCTGGCAGGGCAAACATCGCCATGGCCAACGTGATGAAGCCAAAGCCGGATTGCAGATCCATCAGCCCCATGGTGAAGCGCGGCATGTTGTAAAGCGCCCCTTCGCCGACCGTGGCCATGATCAGCCCCAGTAGCGTCATCAGCAGCGCCTTGGCCACATTTCCGGTGCCCGCGAAGGCGGCGATGGCCGACAGGCCCACCACCATCAGCGCGAAGTATTCGGCCGAATGAAACAGCAGTGCCACCGTGGCCAGCGCGGGTGCAAAGACCAGCAACAGGATCGCCCCGATAGACCCGCCACAAAACGAGGAGATGGCGGCAATCGTCAGCGCTTTGCCTGCCTGCCCTTTGCGGGCCATCGGGTAGCCGTCGAAACTGGTCGCCACGGTTGAGGCAACCCCCGGCGCGTTGATCAGAATGGATGAGGTCGACCCCCCGAAGATCGCCCCGTAATAGACCCCCGCTAGCAGGATCAGCGCGGCCGAGGGATCGCCGATAGAGATCGCCACAGGGATCATGATCGCGATGATCGACATCGGTCCAAGCCCCGGCAACATCCCGATGAATGTGCCGATCAGGCAGCCGCCGATGACCATCAGCAGATTGGTGAGGGAAAAGGCCGTGGACAGGCCGATCATCAAACCTTCAAGCATGTCCCTATACTCCCAGAAAGAATGGCCAAGGCCGCAGGAAGATGCCAAGCACCACCTGAACCAGATACCAGATGACCCCGGCGGCCAGCACCGCGACCGGGATCATGATATGAAACCGCCGCTCGCCCAGGATCGTCGATCCGACGACGAGGAACCCCACGGTCGACACCAGAAAACCCGCGGGCCGCAACAGCAGCGCGTAAGCCACCATCAACGCCAGAAGGGCCAGCGCCTGACCGGTCTTGTAGTCGCCAAGACGCCGATAATTGATATCCAACGGCTTGGCCTCACCCGCCGGTTTTTCCAGCCCCAGCAGGATCACCAGCGATGTCACGACCGCCATGACCGCCAGCACTTTGGGGAAGGTCGAGGGCCAGACCGGGTTGCGTTGCATGAACGGCGGCAACCCGGCGTCCATGGTGAAAAACGCTGTGTATCCATAGGCCAGGCATATGATCAGGATGATCAACGCGATCCAGCGATCGAGCGCCATGTCGTCCCCTCCGATTGGCAAGACTGTTCGAAACGATGCGTTCCGCTGAAAGCCGCTTCGAAGCGGCTTGAAACACGCGGTTTGCAAACCGCGTCCCACGGGCTTTCGAAAGCCCGTAGACCAAGGCGCTTCGAAGCGCCTTGGCAGCCCGCGCCCTGACGGGCACGGGCCTGGCCCCCCTTAGAGGAAACCCAAGGTGCGCATCAGTTCACCGATCGCAGTTTCCTGTTCTTCCAGGAAGGCGCGGAAATCGTCACCCGAATTGTGGATGTTCACCCAGCCATTGCGGGCACGGACCGCTTCCCATTCCGGCGTGTCATACATTGCCGCCAGCGTGTCGCGATAGGCCTGCGCCTCATCTTCCGTCAGGCTTGGCGCACCAAAGAAGCCACGCCAGTTGACGAACTCCATCTCGATGCCCTGTTCGGTCATGGTGGGGGCATCCGGATAGGTATCCACCCGCTCGGCCGAGGTCACGCCGATGATCCGCACTTCACCGGCATTGGCCAGATCGACTGCCTCCGAGAAACCGGTGGACAGGGCCTGAATCTCGCCCGACAACAGCGCCGCCATGGCCGCGCCGCCCGCGTCGTAGGGGATATAGCGCACGTCCAGCGGATCTTCACCAGCGGCCTGCATCGCCATGGCAGCGACCAGATGGTCCATGCCACCGGGAACCGAGCCACCGCCGATCGCAGTGCCACCGGGATCGGCGCGATAGGCCTCCAGCAGGTCCCCCATGGACTGGATCGGGCTGTCGGTGTTCACCACGATGGTGGCGTAATCCCCGATGGTGCCGGCGATCAGCGTCAGGTCGCGGAAGCTCTGCGGGAACACGCCGGTCAGCGACCGGATCACGATGGGGGTGGAATTCACCATCAGCGTGCCATGCTGGCTTTCGGAGTTTTCGATCATATAGGCGATGGCCACACCGCCGCCGCCGCCAGACATGTTTTCATAGCTGGCCGATCCCACCAGACCCGCACCGGTCAGTGCCTCGCCGGTGCCGCGTGCGGTGCCATCCCAACCGCCGCCGGCGCCGCCGGGCACCAGAAAGTGAATGCTGTCCATCATCTGATGGCCGTCTGCGAATGCCGGGGTGCCGAGGCTCATTGCCGCGACCGCCGCGGCCGCAAAGGCCCGGCGGGTCATATCCATTTTCATCATTGTCTCCTCCCAGTTTGACAAAGCGGGGCAGGTGCCCATGACTGACAGGAAACATCCGAACCTGACATTTACCTGTCACGCTTTCACAGAGGCCCCGGACCGCCCATGAGATTTCTTCTTGTAGAAGATAATGCACAATTGGCTGCTGCCGTGTTGGACAGGCTGTCGCTGGATGGGCATGTGGTGGATCATGCCGGCGATCTTGGCACCGCGCAGGATTACATCTCGACAACCGATTACGACTTGATTTTGCTCGATATCATGCTGCCAGACGGTGATGGGCGTGACTTTCTGAATGCGCAACGGGCGCGGGGGGTGGATACGCCGGTGATCGTCCTGACGGCACGGTCAGAGGTCTCGGACCGGGTCGGTGCGCTTGACATGGGGGCAGATGACTACATCCCCAAACCCTTCGATTTCGCAGAGCTTGAAGCCCGCTGTCGGGCGGTTCTGCGCCGCAGGACGGGCACCGCGACTAACACCAAGCGATTCGGAAACGCCGAGTTCGACCCGCTGGCCGGCACCCTGAGGAACGGCGACAGGGTCATGACCCTGCGCAACCGGGAATTGCGCCTGTTAGAGGTCTTCTTCGCTGCGCCGGGCCAGATCATCCCCAAACCCAAGCTGGTGGACCGGCTGTTTTCCTATGATGAGGATGTGTCGGAGAACGCTATCGAGGTCTATGTGGGCCGCCTGCGCAAAAAGCTGGAAGGCAGCGATGTGTCCATCGTCACGGTCCGTGGTCTGGGCTATCGCCTGGCGGTGCCGTGATGTGGCCGTTTCGCGCGCCCGGCTCGATCCGGCGCAGGTTGACGCTGCAACTGCTGACCGGCGCGGCGGTGATGGCCCTGGTGCTGTTTCTGATCGTTTACAGCTTCGCCCGCCAGATCGGCGCGGAATCGCAGGACCGCATCCTTGCCGCCTCGGCCGCGTCGATCCTCGACGCAACCACGGTTTTGTCGGGCGAGGTGCGGGTGGACATCCCCTATTCCGCGTTCACCATGCTGGATAATGCCGTGGACGACCGGGTGTTTTACCGCATCACCCGCGATGGCGAGGGGCTGACCGGCTATGACGATCTGCCAAGCGCCCGGCAGGATGACAGCACCCGCCCTGCCTTCGATACCGTGACCTACAGGGGAGAGGAACTGCGCATCGCGACACTGACCCGGCGCGTTTCGGTCGGGGGGACGCCCGCGCAGATCGACGTCACCGTGGGCCAGACCCGCGATGCGCAGGCCGATGTTCTGGCGCGCATCCTTCGCATGACGGTCTTGCTTGGGCTTGGCTTCTTTGCCGCCTCGGCGCTGCTGGCGGTTGTCGCCGGGCAAAGCGCGGCGGCGTCGCTGTCCCGCCTGGCCGGGTCGGTATCCCGTCGCGGCCCGCAGGATCTGCGCCCCGTGGTGGCCGAGGTGCCGAGCGAGATGCGCCCGCTGGTCGCCTCGCTGAACAGCCTCATTGCGCGGCTTTCCGCCGCCCTGACACGGACCGAGGATTTCATCGCCGAGGCCGCGCACCGGGTACGCACGCCCCTGGCCACCGTTCGTGCCCATGGCGAAAACACCCTGCGCCGCGTCGACAAAGAGGAAAACCGTGCCGCCCTGCGCGAGATGATCCGCGCCATTGACGAAAGCAGCCGCGCAGCGGGGCAATTGCTGGATCACGCCATGGTGTCCCTGCGCGCCGACCAACTGGAACTGACACCGGTGGCGCTGCGGCCGCTGGTTGCCGATCTGGTGGACCGGCTGCGCCCGGTGGCCGAGCTGAAGGACATGGATCTGCGTTTTGAGGCGAAGGCAGAGCCAGAGGTGATGGGCGATGCCATCCTGATCCAGAACGCGGTGCGCAACCTGCTGGACAACGC
>ENA-OWNT01001850-OWNT01001850.1-seawater-metagenome-genome-assembly--contig:-NODE-1850-length-24180-cov-4.682197_pt1 | contig 24180 bp, 26 predicted proteins | sample MGYA00238136_ERZ651165 | MGnify/ENA primary metagenome ERZ651165 (study PRJEB26861, sample SAMN08777766) | seawater metagenome | isolation source: coastal seawater | place: USA: Florida | collected...
TTCGTTCGTTCGTTCGTTCGTTCGTTCGTTCGTTCGTTCGTTCGTTCGTTCGTTCGTTCGTTCGTTCGTTCGTTCAATCGTTGTGGTGACTTTTCTCTTTTACTTTGGTGGCCACAGAAGGCAGTGTACGAAGTGTTAAGGGTTGTGGTGAGATGTGTGCTTCTACCACACATGAGTGACAATACACATCGGTTGCCGGGAGTCCTTTGAAACTTGGAGCGAAGAATTGTGTAGTAGGCCACAACACACACTGTTGTAGTAACGCACGTTCAATCCTTTGTTTTATTAGCGGGGAGCGATTGTACACGGTGTCACGGTGGGCAAAAAAGTTGTCAGTATGATGCAGAAGGCTGGCTGGTGACCGTCGCTGACAGTGTTACGGGTGGTGACGCCCTTAAGGCGTCAAATTTCACTCACTTCCGCAGAAGGGCGGCATGAAAGTTAGAGACAATATGTACACTGATTCTTAACGTCAACCACGCTCTTGGTCTCGCAGCAGCAATGCCGCCGTCCCACGACCGGCGTCGCAGAAGCCGATCCCGAAGCCGTGGTCGAAGTCGAGACAGATCTCGTTCGCGCGATCGACGTGACCGCAGACGAGGCCGCCGCTCCGGCCGCGACAGCCGCAGTCGCAGTCGCAGCCGCAGCCGCAGCCGCAGCCGCAGCGGTAGTAGGAAAAGGAATCGAAGCCGGAGCGCCAGAGACCGGCGTCGCAGTCGCAGCCGCAGTCATACGCGAGGCCGTAGTCGTAGTCATAGTCGTAGTGGTAGTGATAGCCGCAGCCATAGCCGCAGCCGCAGCAATAGCCGCAGCCGTAGCCGCAGTGATCGCAGGCATGGCCGGAGGCGGAGCAGGAGTCGCAGCAAACGACGCGATCGGACCCGGAGAAACCGAAGCCAAAGCAAAGATCGAAACAGACGCCGTGCAACTCACGGTAGCAGTCGGAGTCGGAGTCGGAGCCGGGGCCGGAGCCGTCGTGAACGTCGTCCACCGGCAGCGAGTGGCGTAGGTCCAAGCGCATTAGGCAACATTCGTGGCCAATCCGCCGCAGCACTGCCACCACAAGCGGCAGCGGCGGCAGCGACTTCAAATGGATCGACGGGACCTGCAACTTTACAAGTGGCTGCTGCGAAAGCTGTCGTTGCCTCGCCCATCGTCCCAGCTCCTAGTTCAGTCGGACCTTCTGTGGCATCATCAAAGCCACTGACGCCCGCGGAGGTCGGTGCAGCACCGAAGTTGCCGGAGGCCAAGAACACACTCCTCCGAACGGTCGAAGACTGGGAGGAGTTTCGCGATGAGAATCGGCGCAGACTGTTTTACCACCACAAACCCACCAACTCCAACACGTACGTGAAACCAGATTGCTTCAAAACCAAGGAAGAACTTGAGTTGGATGCCGTGCGGGCTGCCGCAGCAGCTGGAGAGGTAGACCAGGCTGCTGCAGACGAGACTCTCATGCGGCGGGCAATCGAAGACCAGAGCGTGGCTGGTGCGGGCTATTTTGATCGCATTTCAGAGTCAACCAAGTTGCCGTCACACAACAAAGGCTACCAGATGTTGCTCAAAATGGGTTGGAAGAAAGATGGTGGGCTCGGCGTGAACGGGCGAGGCATTCTCGAGCCGATTGTTGTGGATGCTCATTTCAACGCCCTTGGTCTTGGTAAAAAAGTGCAAGACGAAGAACACAACGCAGTCGCAGCCAAGGAGCGAAAACGACTCGAGATTGAGAAAATCGATTTGACGCCAGAGGAACGGCGCAAGCGAGAAGAACTCAAAGAGAAAATAGAGGTTTGCTCTTCACGCACTGCGGTTGCTTCGTTTTGTTCGCTAAGTGTTTGTTGTCGTCGCAGGCAACAGAAGAGGCTGTGTCCAAAATGAATAAAGTGTTTTACTGTGACACGTGTGGAAAGCAGTACACAACCACAATGCAGTTCCAGGTTGCGTTGAAGTGTCTGTGTCATTCCCAGCCCAGTTCCAACCGTGCACTAACGATGCGTTGAAACACACCTTTCAGGAACACTTGCAGTCGTACGATCATCATCATACTGCACGATTGAAGGAGATGAAAGCAAGGGAGCGGAGTCGTTTTGGAGCTGATAAAAAAGCGCGGGAGAAAGCTCGAGCAGACAAAGCTCTCAAGGTACGCAGCGTGTGTGTAGGCCGTTATGTCACCAGTCGATGATATCCTGCGGTGTGCACTTTTTCGTGTTTTTGAACCACAGTCGTTAATTAAGAAAGCTGCTAAAGCACAGAAGATTGAAGCGAAACAGGCACGCAAGGTTCAACCTGTGGCTGCAGCGGCGCCGAAACCTCAACCGGCGAAAACAGTCACCAGCTTCTCGGGTTTCAGTTTGGGCTTCAAAAAGAAGAAACCCCTCGGATTACGCAAGGTCGGGGCGTTTGGAGCCAGCCCACTTGGGGATGACGATGACGACGAAGACACGGAACAACCAGCCGCGCCACCAAAAAATGCTTTCGGGTGGATTCCACCCAGCACGAATTAAAGACTGTGGCCCTGCGGACGGCCTTCAGTCGGTATACGGCGTCGAACAGAAACGATGCACCAGGCACACTGCACATAATGACAATGAACTCTGATAAATTGACACAGTTTTTTTTTAGACTTGCGCCTCAACTTTCTTTTTCTTTTTCTTTTTTTTCTTCTTCTTTCGACCCTCCGGTTCCATCAGCCACGCCAAAGGGTCAACTCCGGATGCATCACCACTATTTCCTTTGCCACCGTCTGCCGTTTTCTTTTTCTTCTTTTTGCGTTTTTTCTTTTTTGGCTTCTCATCTACTGCGTTGGTGTTGCTGCCAGTCAGCCAGGAAAGATCCATTTCGCTCGGTGCCGGATTTGCTGGTGATTTGCGCTTTACTCTGGCCGGCGTCACGAACGAGACGTCGTCGTCGTCACCGCTGTCGCTGCTGTTGTCTCCCGCTTTCCGTGAGTTGGACAGGAGCGAGCGTTCAGCACGCGCAAAGTCGGCATCATCAGTTGGTGACAACTCAGCAGAAGGGATGTCCGCAACGATCATCGGCGCATCAGGCCTGTCAAGAAGCTCACCGACATCCTGATTGGTGTTCTTGCGACTCTTCGTGTGGCCTTTTTTCGCCAGTTGCTGTGTGGCGCTTGATGTATTTAGCAACGACTGGCACTCCGCAAGTAGCTCCAATTCACGCGCGTCCGACAAAGCCTTCTTGTCCACTGTGGCTACAGCCGCACGAAGCACAGATTTCGCAAGCACGAAGATGCGAGCAAACGCCGCCAGCGTGACGAGAGCAAAAGGCATAAAGTACGTCTGCTGTAAGAGGGCTACGGCGTGGCGACTATTCTCGACAGTCGTTTTCGCCAGTCGAACGCAAGGCCCCATATCAGCAAGGGGTTGAGGTGAGTGGTCATTTTTTGAGCGTTGCGCTGTTCGTATGAAGCTTGCAAGACATCTCCGAACTTCCACAAATTTGCGGTAAAATATGGCAGAACGATGCTGGTTCTTGTTTTGCTGCAGCAGAGTACTAAGAAGGTTTAGCTCCTTCTTCAGCAGGCTCTGCGTATCTGGAGGGCTGCCACTCGCCATGGTGATCAATTGCGCATGTCACGATTCGCTTACTTTGTCCGGTAGTTCCTCGGTCGCAGCATTAATGCAACTGCAAGGATTACACTCTTACGAAGCTTCGACATGATGGTGTTGAAGCACACCGTTCTCCGGGTAACTACGGGGCGTCGGCCGCACGGGGAGTCACAATGCCAAAAAGGCAACTAGTATTTCGCATTGCTACAACCTCACCGTGCACAAATGATCGTCGCCGCACCACAACCAATGGAAGGTTGCCCAGAAATCGCCGAACCAAGTGATACTCGTCACACCATTCTTTCCGACTTGGATCCATCTGCAAGGCTCCGCAGTCGACGTTCTGCTGATGACCCTCTTCCGTTCCTCCCAGGCACACGACTGATTTTCCCGGATGCACCAACGCAGTTTTCCCCGGACAACCTCGCACCACGTACTGACATAAGGTAGTCTCTTCGTCCGTTCGATGTGCCTGCAACAGCGACAGTGTCAACGACCTCGACGGTCGCCAAGGAAGAGGCAAGAGGGAGGTGGACGAAGTGGACGAAGCGGACGATGCGACGACGACGATACAACAACAACGCCGTGGCCACAACGAACTGTGTTGACTGTTGTTGGCCACAACAATCGCTCATACCATATTATCTACAACTGAGTTTTACCAAGATTTCACTATTGACTGTACCACTTTACAGCTACGATATTCCCAAAATACGCAGAATAGTATCGAAAATGGATACATCCCTCCTCAGATTCTGAGCCATATATGCATAAAGTGCGGTGATCAGTATAACCTCTTACAAACCCAAAAAGGATGCAATACCACTCACTACATTAACAAAACTCAAGCCAGGAATGCATAAAGTGCGCTGGCTTATGAAAACCTCTTACAAACTGCGTTCGAATGGGCAACACCGCAATCCTGCCAGTGGGTTATAAGCCACGTATGAGTAAAGTGCGTATCCAAGAGAGAATGTTCCTCAGAAACAGCGGAATATAGGCGATACTATCATTCAGTGTGTGGAGTTTGTGGGCGCCGCCGTTGCGTCGTCGTTGCGTCGTCGTTGCGTCGTCGTTGCGTCACGGAATGAAGCCAACACACTGACGAAGCGACGAAGCGACGAAGCGACGAAGCGACGAAGCGACAAAGAGCGACGAAGCGACAAAAAGAAACGAAGCGGTGAAGCGACAAAGGGGCAAGTCGACGAAGAGACGGAGAGATGAAGAGGCGAAACGATGCAGAAAAGAAGCGATGCGGAAACGAAGGGATGCAGAGACGAAGGGACGAAACGACGCATAGACGGAGCGGCGGAGATATGAAGAAAAGAGACGACGTAGAGACGGAGCGACGCAGAAACGGAGATGCAGAGATGCAGAGATGCAGGCGCGAAACAATGCAGAGACGGAGCGACGGAGGGACAAACCAACAACAACACAAAGCAAATCGATGTGGAGGCAAATCGATGAAGAGGCAGAGCAACGAGATAAGAAGCAAGCGGTGGGCACCCAACCAGCAGGAAGCTTGTGTTGAAGACTCGAGACGACGAGGAGGGTGAGGCGGAATGTGGACGACAACGGTGGCTGTGGAGGTGACAATGCCAATGACACAGACTCCTGGGCTCTTGGGCGATTTGTCGATCTTGTCTTTGATACTTTTTCCGCACAGCCACCAAACTCGTTGTACAACAGTCTTCACCCAGCTTTGCAGTGAATAAACCGACGTCGGCTGCTGTCTTCACGGTCATCGTTGCTTTTTGCGGATTTCGGTTGACAACAAACAACAATGGCTGAAAAAGCTGATTTCATTACTGGCAAGGTTGCCATCGTCACTGGATCTGGGGCCGGGATAGGGAAGGCGATTGCAGAGTATCTGTTCGCTGCCGGGGCAACCGTGGTTCTGAACAGTCGTTCCGAAAGTTCCGTTGCCGTTGCTTCCGCCCTTGACCCAACCGGAAAGCGGGCTGTGGCCTTCCGATCCGACGTGGCCACAGATGCTGGCTGCCGAGAGCTGGCCCAGAAGACCGTGGAGGCTTTCGGACGTATTGACATTTTGATCAACAATGCCGGCAAAAACCACCCGGTGGCGCATACAGATCTCGAGGGAGTGACGGAGGAGGCTCTCCGCGGCGTGTTCGAGATCAACACGTTTGGCACTTTCTACATGTGCCGCGCGGCCATGCCGCACCTCAAAGCCTCGGGTCAAGGCAACATCATTAACGTCACGAGTGTGGCTGGCATTCGCCCAGGCGGTAGCAGCATGCCGTATTCAATGTCGAAAGCTGCAACCAACCACCTCACGCTCATGCTTGCCAAGTCGTTTGGGCCAGAGGTGCGCGTAAACTCGGTGGCTCCTGGACTCACGGACACACCCATGATGAAAGACCCGCGTCATGACGCCAAAAAGGTATGTGCGCCTGTTCGTTGACTGAGTGGTCCACACAACACACACACACACTCTGTTCGCGTTGCTCAGCAATTGTGGTGACCTGTGCCCTGCACCGTAGAAACGCGTCGCTGAGAAATCGCCACTTCAGCGCATCGCCAGGCCGGAAGACACGGCTCAGATGGTACTGGGTGTTCTGCGGTCCAACTTCGTGACGGGTCAATTCATTGTGGTTGACGGAGGGTACAGCTTGAAGAATTGATGTGACTATGGTGCAAGCATCCCCCCATTGGTGAATTTTAGTTGTCAAGTGGGTAACAGAAACATGCTTAGAAACTAGAACTGCATTTTAGATCGCATTTTTTGTGCAATAGACATCACTTCGTCAAAGCGATCATACAAGAAGATTCACGTTTCAATACATACCCATTCCCTGCAAGTACGGGTACATGCATGGTCGTAAATAAATAAATACGTAGAGCATCACAGCCAGGAAACGACACTGAAACTGTCAGTATGGCATAGAGCGTGGACAAATGCACAACTCGTATAGGTCGGTCGGCCTATCGGCCTATCGGTCTATCGGTCGGTCGGTCGATCGGCCGGTCGGTCGGTTGGAAGGAAGGAAGGAAGGAAGGAAGGAAGGACGGAAGGTTGGTGGGTGGGTGGGTCGGTAGGTAGGTAGGTCGGTATGCCACACCATAGCTTGCTCTATCCAACAACATTTGGATATCTACAGGCTGCTATGGCTGTAGCGATGGCGAGTTTGGCTGCCGTTACAACAACGACGAACGACGAACGACGAACGACAAACGACGAACGACGAACGACGTTCGTGACCATGTTTGTTGCGACGACAACGGCGACGAAACGGCGAAGTTGGTTGGTTGGTTGGTTGGTTGGTTGGTTGGTTGGTTGGTTGGTTGTTGTTGTTGTTGTTGTCAGTCGTCGTAGTTGTTGTCGTTTGTGAAAGTGGCTGGGTCGTGGTTGGTGTTGGTGGTGTCGTTATGGTCGCAGTCATTTGTGGTGATCTCAGTTGTCACCATAGGCAGTCATTCTCATAATTGTAGTTGTCGTCGTTGTTGTCGCTGGAGTGGTGGGAACTGGAGAGTATCGACCTGGCGAACTGTGAGAGGAGTTGGGGGGTTCAATTGACACGTTTTGTGAGTGCGTGAGTGATTGAGGAGGAGGAGGAGGAGGAGGAAGAAGAGGAGGAAGAGGAAGAGGAGGAGGTGGTGGCGTGTGAGTCGACCTCAAGAAAGACAAAGTAAAGCAGGAATATGGAACCAAAAATTCTTCAACGCGGGGCGACTAACCGTCATTGCAAAATGTAACTTTTTTCCTCACACATCCGCGAGTAGCCGTATATCGGTCACTGCAGCACCGGCAACTATGTCGGCACAGGAACTGCCGATGATGATGACCATGGCCGTCAGCATGGAAGTCGAGAAGATAGGAAACAGTGGCACCAGCAGCGATGCTGCTAGAATCATGCAAATGTTGAAGCACTACGCTCCGTATCCCAACAACATGGCCAAGGTGTTGGTTGCGATTAAAAATCTCTGCTCACGGGAAGATGCCTGGGTGGTCGGGTTACTCTTGAAGTACAACTTTGCGCCAATCATGGCAGAGGCGTTGCGATCGCACAATACCAACGGCCACTTAATTTCGCGGGCGTGTGAGGTCGTCTCCACAGTCTCGCACATTGCCGGGGAACAAGCAGTGAACGCGCTTGTGACGGAAGGGACCGTCGTTGCACTCTGCAGGTTTGGCTTGATGGCAATGTGCATCCCCGCGCCATGCTGTGCTGCAAGTTTCTGCAGAACGCCACAATCGCTGACAAAACATTTCTGTTGTGCTGTTCCATCATCAATGCTTCATGTGTATTACCATACGCAGCTGTCTTGATGCCCTCGCAGAAGAGCCAGGACCGATCGCTCGCGCGCTTCAGTCGTTAGGATACATGGCTGCACATGGACCACCGGTTGGCCTGAAGCGCTGCATGTTTTCCTCGATGGTGTCGTGAAGCGTCCTTCAATTGCTTTCCTTTGCGTTACCACAGGCCTTGTTCAAGGAATGCCTTGAAGGTAAATTACCTTCGAAAGCAGTGAAGCTGATGCGATCGTATGCCGATAATTTTGCCATCCAAGCCAAGTCCGCAGAGACAGTGGGGTGCGTTTGAGTGTGGTGCTTCAACGTGGGTTTTTGAAGTTTCAAGCGCGACTCCTCTCGGTTCAATGGCTGGTCGTTTCAGGTGGCTTTGCCTTGGAGGCGGAACAGAGATGGTTAACGCTGTCATTGAAGCAGGAGTGCTGCCATGTATTGTGGTATGGCATGTTTGCTTATATTGCTTGGACGATGACATTAAATCGTGATTTTGCAAATCTCCGCTTGACCAAAATGCTGTGATGTGCGTATAGCGTGCAGTGAAATTGCACAAGAAGGAACTTGGAGTCCATCGCGCTGCGTGGCACTGTCTGCATTGGCTGGTTGGTGTTGTTGTGGCTGGTATGCAGCACGAGTGGCACTACACCACACCTCACTGTGTTCTCGCTGTAGACCTTTAACAGCACCGCAACCGCCCTCGAGAGTATCCTCGAATCCCGTGTCCCGGAAATCCTTGACATTGTACGAATTCACTTTCGCTTACTCCTTTCCTTGTGGATGCCTTGAAACGTGTCTCATGAACTTCGTTGCTTGTTGTTTTGATCAGGCCATGAGCACCCATGTGAAGGACCCGATCTTAGCCGCCTCCATCGTGGACTGCATTGGGTGGATCGCAACTCATGCGCCCAAGGAGTTTTGTCCGGTGCGCGGCTGCTGATGGTGGCTTGATTGATCTCGTATTTGCCAATGCGCCATGCAGTTGACTTGAGATGCCTTTAGCTCGTAGAATTCGTCATTGGAGTAGTTTCGCCGGTGCTTCAGATTCTACAGCGGCACAGCGAACTTGGCTGCATCGCAGTCTGTATCGAGGCTGTCAAAGCCGTGGGTTGCATGGTGCGTGTGTTTATATTGTGTTGTTGGTGAGCTCGGGGTTCGTGATGCCACCATTGCCATTATTTCCTTTCGTAGGCTTTCCATGGTTACCCCGCCCTCCTAGAGTGTGTTGTGTTGGACTATCGCCTTGCACAACCGATCCACAAATTTGTTACCAGGGCTTGCGTGATTTCTGTAGGTCTTTAAACCACAGCAATGCTGCACTCATTATCACGAACGCGTTCCAAACATTCAGCTCTATGGACGATCCTTCAAAGGTGAGCCTGAGAGCAGTGACTGCGGTGTCCGTTCTTGAGTTGATGATTCACATTTTTGTGTCGTCGCGGTATGACTCAGAACGTAAAGAAAAGTCGAATGGACGAACTAACTTGCAGAGTTGCGTACACATTCAATTGGATGGCTTTGAACGGAGGCAGGATTACGTGCGAGGATATTGGGCGTAGACCACCAACTATTGAAAGTAAGGATGCTGTTGTGTGTTGGAATCATTTTCAATCGCGTGCTGACACAAAACGTGTCTGCAGTGCTTCTCGGGATGGCCACGGCTGAGGAGAACAACGACAGTTCAACGATCGGGGTGAAAGTGCCCCCAAAGCTCAACGAATCTGCGACAGTGGATGCATTGGAGGTACGTACACCTCGGTTCCGTTGTTTGCGAATATTTAGCACCGCTTGTGCGAGCGTAATTGGCATGTATTTCAACGTAGGCCCTGGGTTGGATCGCGCATTTTGCGCCGTCCAGTGCCAAAATTCTCGTGCAGGCTCAGGTGTTCTTCTGCGTCATCGATCTTCTCGATGAACTAATTCCGTTGCCCGTGGTTCAAGCCTCGTTCCATTGTCTCCAGTGGGTGCTGGCCTCCGGAGGAAAGGATATTTGGGAGCAGGACGAAGACTCTGCCGAGCCGTTGTTTTCGGGCGAGGTAAAGTCGTGATAAACCGCGTCGTTCTGGATGCACATCCACATTGTTGATGATGTGTGTTGCACCTGGAACAAATGCTTTTAGCTGATAGAGGTCGTCGTGAAATGGATGGCGGAGCCCACGATTGGGCAAGATGAGTTGGTTCAAATTCGGGCATGCTCAATTGCGGGATCATATGTTAGTGGCGGTGAAGCCAAGGTGAGGCCGACACATATTCCTTGTTCTTGTTCATCGCGTGTCAATCAAGTCACGGTTCAACGTCGCTGGTAGGCCGAGAAGGCTGTTAGACTGAAAAAGTGCATCGACCAAGTCATGGAAGCGATGAAGAAGCACAGTGGCTGCGAAGAACTCCAGTATCAATGCTGCTACACGATTGCCATCTGCGCGCAGCATGGGGGGGTTGACATGTCCAACGCTCTGCAGCGGTTTGACGCAGGAGGACTTTTGCTCAAGGTTTTGAAGAGTGTTGCGAGCACCAACGCGAAACTATTGTGGGTGGCTTGTCTCGCCTTGAAAAACGTTGCAGAGTCCAGTCGCGGAAACCTACGATCGTTGCGCAAACTGCAAGTGCACAAGGTAGGTTCCTTGATGTGAATGGTACTGTTTTCGGGACGTGTGCGCTGAGCTACTAGCATCATAAATGTAGGCGCTGATCGAGTTGCGCAACAAAATCATTAAAAGTGGATCAACATCAGACGCAAAAACTGTGAGCAAGCGTTTTTATTGCCCCAACGAACAATAATTTCCGTGACATAACGTTTCACATCTTTCGTTTTGTCGCACGTCAGGCACAAGAATACATCGGTTCAGCGTATTTGGCGATCAAGAATAAGGAAATCCCTCCGCCGGAAACGTAGCAGGGCATGTACTCAAGTGCCCTCTCCGTGATTGATGCACTAAGTAAGGGATTATCATTTTTGTTACGATTCATGCCCTCGTGTTTCTGACTGGAAGTGAGGTGTAGCGTTACATGCCATTCTTGACTGCAATGCCATGCGAAGTGTAACATTGATCAGACCGCCACATCTCAGCAGTCCTGAATTCACATTGCAGTGCTCGATTGGCCGCTTCCCGGGGTAAGAGGTTCTATTTGAGGACAAGCAAAATGGTGGAGTCAACGTCGTAGTCAAGACTGAACCTCGGCCATCAACACGTACTTTGACGTTACTTTCAGCCGACTGCAAAGCTTCGTGGAACTGCTGAGTCCCCTCGACTGTAAACTTGTGAGCGCTGAGAAAGCACACACGCGGAAACGTTGCGGGCGCGTTGACGTTGCGAATGCGGTCAATCGCAGCGTCCGGATGCTTGTTGTCAATCAAGAAGTGGGTGCTCAAATCCAAGACCTTAATACCTTCAAACAGCACGCGGACAGATGAACACTTCAGCTATTATCGTGTTACATGCCCAAACAAACATGGCCGTACCGTGCAAGAGCATACACTTCCCGATAGCGGTGTCACCCCAATGCTCAACGTGACCAGTAGGGCTGTCGAAATACTTGTAGCAGTCCGCCTGCAAGCACATACATTAAAATGAAGAAAACGCAAGGGTGATCATGCTATCAATAGCCCACTGGTCAGACGAACCGCAAACTGTCCGAATTTGGTAATAGCTCCTCGAGAGAAGACAATGCTAGTCCCATGTGCAAATTGAACGGAACCCTTATGGAACCCAATTCCCTGCAGTGGCCCAACATGCCACACATCAGATGACTTAATCCAAGGCGTGTTTTGGAACAAGTTCTCCCATTGTCGGATGTTGATATATCTGGAAAAAGAGCATGGCGCGCGATGTAAGTTCTGACGATAGGTTCTTACACAAACGCTGTACTTTGGCAAAACTGCGTACGCGTCATCGTCAGTCATGATCATCCAATCACAAGTGGCCGTTTCGCCTTTCTCGATATAATCTAACGCGAGATATTCTGGGACCTTGAAAAAGCGGTGGGCCACTCGATTATATGGGAGATCCACAGCAATGTCGACATTGATCGCCTAAACACGCACGGAAAGTCACATGAGTTTAGCCACAAGCAAATTGTTTGCATTCGCAAAACAGACGATCCACAGCACCTTGTATTTCCACGGCAAGTAAGGTCCGGCGTCTGGAGTGTGGTTCAAATACTTCGACCAAACCATGAACGTGTTTTCATTGCCCCACGTCTCCTGTATTACTCTCCGACGTGCTGAGAAGTTGAATTCTAACTCCACCTGCCGCCCTCCGCGTGAAATAATCTTCGTAACAGAATCCTCGAAAGCAGTCCCCACGAAGACGCACACCTAATCAAGAGCAATGTACCGAAGGATTGGCGAGGCATACTTGCAAAGACTGGGAACATGTGATGGAAACTCACCCTCGGAGGCTTCGATGCCCGACCAGCCTCTTCGACGTTGGAGTCTTGGGCCAATTTAGGTCCACGGACGGCGTTCCCCGCGCTGTCGCGGCAGTTCCGTTCTTCTCGCTCCATCTCGTCCGTGAAATGAGCTGTCGGGGAAGCACAGTACACCGTGCCGTCTGCAGCTTCTTTCAAAATAGACCCATGCAGGCAATAGCAGATGCCATAATCTGGTTGCGGAAACTCTTCATTCGCCATTGCACCTGCGTCCGTCACCAGTCCACCACGCCGTCACGCCGTAGGGATACGCCAGCGGCTTGTCAAGCGAACAGTTCTGCGTGATACACACCGGCTTCAGTAAAGCAATACCCAGGCGTGGCCCCAGGATACGGAGGGGAGCACTGTTCATCACTACGACATCTTCCCGGTCTACAAGCATTGACGGAGAAACAAAACAAATCACAACTGACGGACGGCACAGAGGAAAGTCGTCGAGCGTCACGCGCAAACCTTAGCTTGCACAAGCCATCATCGTTTAACTGCGCGATTCCGTTTGGCCCGCAGTTACAATTTCCAAGCTTCAGTTCTGTACCGCTTGCTCGCTGGTTGTTGCACACATACGAGTCAACCGCAGCGACGACCCATGAGGACAGGCAATGCAGCAAGTCGGCGCGACGTACCGAATCCAAACATTGCCCTGTTGTCGGGAAATAGGTCGAGTTTTGCCATATCAACTGTGCGCTTGTGCCAGCAACTGGGCCGATTCCCGCAACATTACAGTCATAGTGATTCGTGCACTGCCCACTCAAAAGCGGCGTGTCTTGATCAGTGGCGCAAGGATCCAGCACCAAAGGCGACTTTTCCGCTACCTCACTGCTCGCATCGAACTCAGCCCAACGAACGGCCGGGGAATCCTTCAACCCACTCATAGAACCTGGCAAGACCTCCCGCAGCTCAAAGTTGAACCATTTCTCACCTGCATACCAACATAGGATGCTGTGAGACTCGGAACGCAGTGAACAATGTGGCCACGATCGCGATGATTTCCAGCTTCACCTGCTGCTGCATACATGCACCGAAATGGCATTCGTTTGTCGCCATAGACGTGCCCGGGGGCAAACCAAGTGTACGCGTCGCATGCGGATCCCAATAGACAGCAGAGCCTGGGCGCAAAGAACGAGCCGTCGCAAGGGCATATGTGACATGAGGGACGTCGCCACACGAAAGTTCTAGTTGTGCGGTTGGCGGCAGTGTAGCAGAACATTGAGACGTGCCTGGCGCATTCATGCTCGGTTCTCGTTGTCGGAAATGCCTCAAGATTCCCACCCATTGCAGAGTGTCCAACGTTCTTTGAGCAGTAGCTTGCCCCAGGTTTGAGGGCAAATTTGCATGAAGCAAGTGACGTTGATTGCGCACATTTTGCTGTCTGTTTCACCAATGAGTACAGAAGGAGTTGGAGGTCAGCCCTCTCCTTCACTCTGGACCATAGAAGTTCGGACATGATCGCGCACCTGCAGAGATATGTACTTGGTTTTGTCTTCTTCAGGATTTTCTATCAATGACTTTCCATTCAACTCCGTCAACTATGCCACAGACAAATCGTCACTGAAATGGATTTCACAGCGCAGCTTTTCATAAGATTCTGCAGGAAAATTGCCAGCACGTTGCCACAAACCTGTGACTGCCAATTCGACGACTGGACGAAACCCACGACATGATGCATCGAAGCTTTCACGTTCCATCGCAAGGTGCCCTCTTTTATGAGGCAGCATTGGCCACGCCACATGTCTCCCGACTGCTTATTGCCTTCGAATGGATGGTATAACACGGCGTCCGCCACAAACTTGGCATCGGAAGAGTTCCCTACATGCAAGTTCAAAGCGTGTGAGCAGGAACAACAGAGTACAAACCTCGACGTCAGGGCGTACCGTTGTGTGACTGCTCGAATGATCGAATGCAAGCCGGGAACGAGGACTCAAAATGACATGCGCAGGATAAATATGCGGATTGGGACTCCGTTGCGTTTTTGACGCACCCGTTGAGTACCAGTCGGTGGTGTTTGAGGACGTACGAGTGGTGTCCTACGCGGGACGCACGCAGTTGTTGCACCCCATCGAATGAGAAAGTAATCGTCGAGGGTTCGTGAGGATGGACGGTTTCCTTGTTAAAATCAGAGGCCGAGTGGGTCACTTCCTTGTGTGTCGGTGACATCCTATTTGCGTAATATTGCTGCGAACGAGCGGTTGGGTGTCGTATCGCGGCAGGAGCGTCAACATCGTGGTCGTGGTCGTGGTCGTGGTCGTGGTCGTGGCCGTCGCCAATGCGTTGATTAAGCAATTTATCCCCGGCGAGTTCTATGTGTGGTGGTCCCACCATGTCATGCCGCAATGCCAATGCACCGCCATGAGGAGAAATGTCTGACACAGGAGCGTGGCGGCGAAGCGACATCAGAATAACGCAGAGAACGACACCACTCAGCAGCCCCAAGCAAAACGACCACGAGAAGCCCATTTTCGCGGCCCCGACAGCAGGGCACCGTTTGCTTCGTCCTTTCACTGGCGAGGAATCATCGTAGGGAACATCGGTGACATCGGTGACAAAGTTAACCTCTATTGGTGTTTTGTGTGTGAATTGACTCCATACACGCTGGATCCGTGCCCATGGCACAGTTGGACAAACGGAAAACCTATGAAAGCAAAAAGAGTCCCTGTTACGATTTTTCGCCACGAATGCAACCGCCAACTTTTGGTCTTGGCACCAATCATCACACCATCAGGTTGAGCTTTTAGAATTTTGTTTTATTCGCTGTAACCGTAGGGCACCCCTCGCGGTGTCACTTACAATATCGACACCATACTACAAATCACGCCCTTGCTGCTTCGTCACTTCCTTCACTGTGGCCATTTGAACGTGTCTCGCCACGCCATCGCGCTGCTTGGTGCCCTGGATACAGATACACTCCACCACTCGCCAGCCTGCGACGACTATGTTTCCAGACAACCAACTAGCCTTGGCGTCAGAACTGTGCAACCCTCACGTCCACGTCCACGTCGCCGTCGTCGTTGTCCGTCGTCGCGTCGTCGTCGTTGTCCGTCGTCGCGTCGTCGTCGTCGTTGTCGTCGTCGTCGTCATCGTCGTTGCCGTTGTCGTCGTTGTCGTCGTCGTTGTCTTTTCTGCGCCGAAATTCAAAGTTTAGCACATGAAAGAACAGTGCATGAGTCAATACCTAAGAACGTCAAAATACTGGCACATGCTCAAACATTCACACCGTTGTCGTGGCTCGTTGTTCTGCGCCTGCCTGCAGCGAACGGCGGAATGCCTGGCAGAGAGTAGCAAGGTGCGGTGCGTTCAATCCAATGAATGACAACTTTGGCAATGCGAATGTCATGCGTGGTGTACGTTCGTTCGTCTTTGAATCCGGCAAGGCTTGCACGGAAGTTAGCGTTGGTTAGAGTTGCATTGATAATTACCGGGACTATGGTCCTGGGCTTAGACCTGCACTGTGAATGCTGCGCACTCACGCCGTGTCATTTCGTATCATCGGGTTGGGCCGGGCCGGGTCGGGTCCTCATTTCAAGGCGTCCGAGCTTAGAGCTCTGCTCGTCCCGTTTCATTCCATTGCACAGGTCTAATAAGGATAATTACACTTTTACAGAGATAGGTAGAGCATGATTCGTGGAACAATATCCCGCTTGTGTGGTCCTCTCCAAAAATCTAAGCTTGGTAGTTGTACTCATGCATGCATCGATACGCTGGCGCTTCTTCCTTCATTTCCAAATACATGTCCACGACTCCCAAGTCTGAAAGCTATGTCCTGTAATACAAACGACGGTTGAAGTACGTCCAGATATATTTGACACGCGAGCAAGACTCTCGGTTGCAAAATTCAGGGGTCGCTGAATACCGTCGCCACGAGCATGCTCTAGGACGTGCTTACCGTATGTGGTTCAGTTCTAGCCTATGAGACAAGTCGCGACGTGCGGCTTGGTAGCGGCGGCACGATGCCGTCTGCCCTGCACCAACGGTGGCGGAATTCAGACCGAGTGTCATTGTTTATTTAGAACTCTTTGTTGATTGCACCCTGCAGATTATCCAGCGAGTCGTTGTCCATAATTGATCGCCACGTGCTTTCAGCGCCGTCCTCATCACTGCCTGACCGTCCGCGACCACGCCTCGGACTGGACTGCACAAACTGTCGGATTGGTGAATATCGTACCGGAGAACCAGCTCGAGTGGGAGACATTCTGGGGGGCGATCCCCGCATAGGTGACCGCATAGGTGAGCGGCTTGGCGAATGTGATGGTGAAGCGAACTCGCCATCAAAGTTGCCACTCGGTCTATGCGACGGAGACGCAGGGTCGCCTGCTGGTGACATGTTCCCATTGGAGTGTAGCATGCCGGGGACCACTGAAATGTGGCCATCCAGACCGCGCTGCAAATCGGCCCTTCTTCCACGCCGGCCTGAAAGCAAAACAATTCACGAAAGAGCGGCGTGAGCAGGTGCTGCAGAAACTGACCAAGTCGACACAAGAAAGTACGAAAATACAAACCGTCTTTGCGGTCCTGCCACACTCCTCGTCTACCTTGGACGGAACGCTGCCAAAATCGTTCACCGTCCATTCCGCGCAACAAGGAGTCCGGGTTGATTGCGGTTTGAATGGCAGCTTTGAAGCACACCGACTCCAACTTGGTGGGATCTGACAGAGGAGCGCGTCCGCGCAAGCCAGTTTGGTGCATTTTACCAACACCGTTGCACCGGAACGAGAATGTATTGTAAACTGAGTAAGCCATTTCTCGTGTCAAAATGTAATGCCATTGGCGGTGCGATTCGGCCCGAATTTTCGGATACCAATCAGTCACAAGACCGATGAACAAGTTCAACGCTACCAATGCAAAGATGATGTAGAACAAGTACATCGCCATGACGATTACTTGGCTTTCGACGCCCGGTGCTGCGTCTTCGAAGAAGTCGTTCTTTTTCTCGGCAAAATTCAGGTTGAAAATCCGAATAAACGTCATGGGCGTAAGATCTATCCAGCTTCCGAAGACCACTTGCCCAGAAATGGAGAACAGTGCCAGAACGAGGCAAACCACCGTCACATATAAAAGCACCTCTCTGTGGAAAACGGTCATGACGATGGAGATGATTTCGGGTCCACAAACTGGCAGGAATCGCAAGTATTTCACCATCCGAAAGCCGAGCACAAAAACGACCAGACCCGTAATCTGCTGCTCCACAATCACTTCATCCATCAGTGCGAACATTGGATCCATCGTCGACGCGCGATCCGCTAAGTCGACAACTTGGAGCGAATTGAGTTGGGTCAGTAAAAATATGTCGTACATGAACAGAACAATCTGTGCGCAGTGATAAAAATGGTGAGCTCATATATTGGCAGCATCACTGACAACTATCGACGAACCGCAATGGCGACAATGACGCCGTCCAGAAGCAAATAGCCCCACACTCTCTTGAAGCAATGTTCCATGCGCTGGAGAGCGTTTCCACCCTTAATTGCCACGGAATCAGTGACCCCATCTTTGCGTGTTACCGCGCGGTAGATTTCAATCACAGCCATTGCAATGACCAAGATGATGACAATTTCAAATTCCACAGATGGAGGAAATCTCCCTTCAAATTGAGCTGCGTCAACTTCCGATTCAACGTTGACAACCCCTACAACACGCAACAATACCAGTGAGCATGAGGCTTTCATATCGGATGGGGTTCACGCAACAACGTTAGGACGAGGTCCGCACCTGAGGGTTGGAAAAGAGCGATCGAATCCAGTGTGACGAAGCGGTTCAGGTCGGGGTGGTACAAAACGCCACGCATTTGGATGTCACTGACACTGCCAACTTGTTGGAAGTACTCCGCGGTGCCGTGCAGCTCGCCACCGAACGCCATGGAGGAATTCAGTCCGAGAAGCGTCGCAGTTGTCTCATTTGTCCAATTTTGCCATTTCAACTCGCCAGAGCTGCATGAGTATGGCATGTCATACCATACCCCGTCACCGATAAGATCAGTTCTCAATGTCGTTGCGACGTGACCGCCGAATGCATCGTGACACACTTCAGGAAGTGATTGCGAGGTGATGGCGGGATAATTGCCCTACAATTGTTCGGCAGCCATAAAATTCGTTAGAAAACTGAAGACATCCACATGCACGAATAAACCGCGGAGCATGGACGTTGCAGATACACACCTGACCAAACCATCGGGTCTCTTCGGCACCCGAACAGTTTTGGCTCTGAGGAAACTTGCGCACTTGGAACTGAAGAGGTCCTACCAAAAATGACACTTGATTGTTGAATTGAATTCTGCAAGAGTCGTTGAAGCTCGGCTGCGATAGGCTGTCCCACTCCTGACGGAAGAGCCCATCCAGAGAAGGGTCTCTCCGCCACGTGTTTAACCACACAGTGGGATCGTTGCTTCTCAGCCCCGGTTCGGACAAGGCAGCGTCCAACGTGACCTCGATTTCTCGCTTGAACACGAAGGAGTCGTAGTTGAGGTACCCGTCATAAAATGACGGGCTTGCAAAGAGCAGTAGTATCCACATAAACAGGTTGGGGATGATCGCTGTGGAGCATCGCCGAACAGCGAACCAATCCCTCACGCTCTTCGTCATGCGGGCTTCGTTGAGCTCGTCAATCATTTTCGAGGCCACATCTATATTGACATCTAACGACTTTACAATGCCGGTGTCTGCATCTGCGGCGAAGTAGGCATCATCGCTGTGGTCATCCTCAATTGTTTGCCGAATTATGCGCAACTCGTGGTAGACGAACAGCGCCACTTGATAAGGACTCATTCCATGGTTTTGAATCTGGCTCAGTGGGTCATCATTGTGCAGCAACTTATCCTTCAAACTCTTCAGCTTCCCAAACACGGAATCATTCCGTTTTTCACGGTATATTTTAATCGGCGTGGTCAGCGTTGGATCGGCGCCGTGAGCCACAAGAAACCGCACTGCATCAAGACACCGTAAGCATGTGGCCATTCCAAGTGGCGTGGTCGGCGCAAAAATTCCCACCCCAATTCTATCTATATCTTGCTGCATGGTTTCGAGAGGGTCTTCTTGCTTCTGCACCACGGCCTTTCGTCTTTTTTGCTTCAAAACGGTTTGATTCTTGACCTGGTTCCAAAGTTGGCGGGAAATTGCAGAGTGCTTTTCGTGCTGCTGCAACTCCACCAACTCGTGCGGGGTCACCTTAGCTGCACTTTGTGCAGCGGCCTTCAGATTGGTAGATGAACCACCAAAGAGTCGAGAAGTCAAATTCTGCATTCCCCTTACGAACGCGGAGCTGGCAGTCGGCGAAGTCACCAGATCCCGTGCTGACATGGTCTTGTGCAATACTCGGTGTCCAGATGACGAAGAAGAAGAAGGCCGTTTGCGAATTTTTCGAGTGTTTTGTTGCGGAGTGTGTGGATCTACATGACGGTCTTTCAAGACGGAGAGGACACGAGAAACCTGTGCCAATGCGGTCAAATCAACGTCCATGTCTTTGATGGTCGCTAACTCACTATAGAGCACCTTGCACACATCTGTGTGGTTGAGGCAGGCGGCACGGTGAAGAGGCGAGAGCCCCCAACGATCTGTTGTCAAAATCGTCGCTCCAGACTGCCACGATTTGCGCATGGTTGTTGAGCGGCGTTTGCTGTTCGCGTTTCCAGAGCTTTGCCGAAACAGCAGGCCGGGCCTCCCAAGCGAGAGTAGGCGGTTTCTGCCGTCGGACGGAGCTTCTCCTGGGCCCTTCGTAAGCCTAATAAGAGTTTCACACATTTCACCGTTGCCTAACTGAGCTGCGATGGCCAAAGGCGTCAGATGATTGATGTCGGAGAAGCTAGCATCAGCTTTGAACTCAAGCAATACCTCAACAACTGATGTATGTCCGCGCTTAACTGCCAGATAGACGGGCGTGTGTTTGAAGTGGTCGCAGTGATTCACGGAAGACTTTGGAAGATGCTCAAGAAGAATGCGCACTGCGACTGCGTCTCCAGATCGCGAAGCCCGCATCAATAGTGCGGTTCGGACGGCAACTTTGAATTGGGTGATCTTGCTCGCTGCTTCGACTCTTTTGGACCCAGTGGACGGATTCTCCTTTCCGGGGGATGAGTCGGACGTTGTCCCGGAGAGCATCTGGCGTTCCCGTTCGCGAAGTTTTCGGATCAAGTTGCCGCTGATAGTCGCGTTCGTGCAAGTAATTTTGAACCCAGAATGGATAACGATTTTGACCATCTCGACCGCGGATTGGCGGAGGCGACTCTTCTCTGCCGTACTGAGCATTTCATACGGGACCAACATTGGGGTCGTCATCGCCTTTTCAGAAACGCGTCCCGGGGCGAACCGCCAACCATTCTGTATTTTCGACTTGGCCCACACATCGTGGTCGTTTTTGGCCAACAGCTCAATGAGGTTGGACAGTTTGTGAGAAATAAAAACGTGGCGCGTGTTGACAGGGCATGCTGTCCACTGCGCATCCAACGACGCTGCATCTCGGAATGACATGCCAGAGGTCATTTTGGGACTGTCGCCGTCGGCGCTGTCTCGAGTCTCCACACTTTCAAAGCTGTCATGGCGCTTTGGTAGCCCCTTCGTTTCGGTTGCCTCGCTACGCTTTGTGCCGGCCTCTCCAGATGGACTCTTGCTTCCTTCCCCGTCATTTCCCTCAGCTTTCGACGTGGTTTCTTCTGTGTTCGGTGAGCTGGGAGAGGAACCGCTGTCTCCGTCTGTCTCAGCATCGGCTGCGAGCACATTCGCCGGGTTGTTTGCATCTTGCTCCAATACTGATATCATTGACCGGTCGATGGATGCTCGCCGACTCGGCATGGACAACAAAGAAGCCGACGAGTCTTCCATCCGTCGCCGTGTTCTGCGACTGGCCACTGTCGCTCTTCTGCCACTGCTGGGCGTATCGTCGGGGACAATTGCGAACGAGAAACTGTGTACGACGCGAATCGCCTCTCTCGCTGCGCTCTCGTTGTACGAGCGGTCTCTGTCGCTGAGCTGGCCGAAGGGCCGTAATGATGGGTGCACTTTCTTGGAGTCGTCGCGAGTAGACCCATAGCGCCATCCGTCCTCCTGTCGCTGCTTTGCCCACACTTCGTGGCTGTTGCGCGCGAGGTCGAATGCCAACCGTCCCAGCGGCGTATTGCGATCCTTCAAGGCTTCATCTGTCAGGGCGGGGTCGACCACGAGACCCCCTGTGTCCACCGGAGTGGGGTCGTAACGATAGCCTTCCATTTCACGAATCGACGCCGATCCCAGCGCGCAGCAGCTGCCTTTGTCACACCCACACGTTTCGTATTCCGTGTCTGGACACGCCCCGAGCCGTTCAGACGCACCATGGTCCTTGTGGCACCGCTCTCGGCAGACCAGGCACACAACCGCGTCGCAGCGGATGCAACGATACATATATTGGGCAAATCCAGTACCGTCGATGTGCCGCCCGTCTTCGTCGTCGGTGTTTTTGGAAAAAGTGGACGTGCACGAAGCTGGGAAGACGTGCTGCAAGCTGTCAACCAGGTGGAGCACATCTTCGTTGGTGTCAACTTCGTTTTCATCGAACTGGAGTATCCGTTCCGCGGTGCTCTGGTCACCGAAAAGAATTGATCGGTGCAGCAGCTCCGTGCAGCGATCACCTCTGTACTGTTGCGCAAACGCGTTCTGCTTCAACAGGAGCGGGATGCAGTGGCTGTGACCCTCCTGGATCATCAAGTCGAGAGGAGTGAATTCTTCGACAGTCGAATTCACAAAACGAGATATTCTAGTATTTTTTCGGAAAATATCTTCCTTAGCGTCGTCAGCTGTTTGGGAGACCATGTCCAACAGCGCAACCACGGAAGCATTCGCACCGGACCACGAAGCTAGATGCAGCGGGGTATATTCATCCACTGTGCGAGCCTCAATAAGCAAGCCTTCGCCCGATCCATCCGTTCTGGTGTGCTTGAGCACATCGCCCATGGACGTGCCGCCCCGATTCCAGGCTTCAGAGCCCTTGCGCGTGAGGGTTGAGTGTGCTGGCACGACGCGCTTCTTGCTGGCCTGCGAAGTTGTCTTCGCCTCGATCTGCTCGGGAAAGTCCTCAATGGACAATTCTTTCACAACTACCCTCTTCGCCGCAATTGGGGACGAAGTCTTCTTTCGCTTGCCGTGACGTTGTTTAGAATCCTTCGGCGACACCGGCCCTGTTCTTGGCACCAGCAACGTCAAGTCCAGGTCTCCCAGCAGGCCGTTGAGCGACGCAAAATGAAAAGCGCTCCATCCTCTCTTGTCCTGGTCTGTGAACAGTGCAGCCGCCTGATTCTTGGAACATGCCTTGATCAGTTCGCGCACCACCGCAAATGCCTGATTGCTCAAGTGCATCGACGTGGCGAAGATAAGGGTGTTCTGGTGTCCGAGTGACAAGCCTTTCGCGGGCAATGCGCCGTGCCGCAACAAGGCTTTGACTCCCCGCAAATCGTGCGATGCAGCAGCCCACATCAAGGCAGTCATGCCGTGCAGACCCTGGTGGTTGACGTGCTTGAGCAATCTCGTTTTGCGCTTGAGGCGGTGAGCTGGCTTGTTGTCCTCGCCGGCCTTGGCCTCGGCAGAACTTGTGCACTTCGTGAGGAGCAGTAGTATCATTACAATTGCAGCGGTGTTGCGGTGGCTCGCAGCAACAATCAAACAGCTGTTGCCGAACCAATCGAGCGCGAACGGGTTGTGCTTCTTGGAGAAAACTTGAACAATCTGCTTCAACATCCGAATTGCAGCTTTGGATCTGTCTGCCGCCAATCGGTGCAGCTCCGTCCGCCACGTGACACGCGTGGGCTGCACTTCCAGCGTTGATTCGGTTACTTCGATGGCATCTTCGACGGACGGAATTTCGTATGACGACATGATGGTGATCCTCTGCTCGCTGAGCAGTTCGTCGTCGGCAACTTGATCCATCCCAAGGACGAAATCGCACGGGCAGCAAGCGTCCGCGACGACGATCACACTGACGTCCCCGTTGTTGCTCAGTTGGCATGCGCCTAGAGCGGTGTGCAGGACAGAGTATTCGTACCCGAAGCCGGCAATGATGATGCGCGTTACCCCTGCCTTTTTGAAGTGCGCAGACAGAATGGGTTGGTCGTGGATGCGCAAGCTGAACAGCGAATAGTTGCCTTCGGACGGATCAAAGCCATGCTCCATCACCACGTCGCTCTAGCCGTTGGGTCGAGCCGCGGCACACGCGAGGTTTTGCGGACGTGGTTGATATGGTTTAGTGTCGTCGTGAAGCGTAGCACGACAGAGGTGCAAACAACATACATCGCATCCCAAAGTAAGTAGCCGTATTAGTTCAGCAGGCGGGGAATTCACACAACACTTCGCATCGTAGTGCTTACCTCTTCAACGATGAGGTCCGGGTGGAACTGCGCTCCTTTCGTCCCCCGAACGCAGTACGGGTTGACGATACACTCTTTGATCTCGCGCACTTGCTTTTTGTGGCGCCGGTAACTACCAAGTCGCTGGTGTTCTCGGCTTTTCACGGGGTCGCCCAGTTCTGCTCCAGGGTTGCTGGACCGAAAACTGTAGTGGTTCGGTTGCAGAGCAAGTCGCGAGTGCACGACAATGTCGGCATGCTCACGAAGGCTGTTGATGACTCGGAGGCGCTCGGCCGAGTCCTTTAAGGGGTAGACTCCGCCTGCGCAGAAGTCATTCTGGACGTTGATGGTGATCAACACTGTGGAGAACGACATGGCTCCCACGTGTGCCCGTCAGCAAACCGCCGCGCTGCACCTGGCGGCGGAGACAACCGGACGGCAACGCCGTTCACCTCATTTGGACCGGTTGATGTCGATGTGAGTCGACGCAACACCGGCGCAACCAAGCGCAATGGACACCCGGTCACGACGATTGGCGACGTTTACTGGTCGTCAAGCAGGGCGCCGCTGCTTAGCCCAGCGTGTCATTTCGCGCAAAGAAACGCACAAAAAAAAAAAAAAAA
>ENA-OWNT01001851-OWNT01001851.1-seawater-metagenome-genome-assembly--contig:-NODE-1851-length-24139-cov-4.618278_pt1 | contig 24139 bp, 32 predicted proteins | sample MGYA00238136_ERZ651165 | MGnify/ENA primary metagenome ERZ651165 (study PRJEB26861, sample SAMN08777766) | seawater metagenome | isolation source: coastal seawater | place: USA: Florida | collected...
GTTCGTTCGTTCGTTCGTTCGTTCGTTCGTTCGTTCGTTCGTTCGTTCGTTCGTTCGTTCGTTCATTCGTCGTCGTAGTTCGTTCATTCGTTCGTCGTCGTCGTCGTCGTTCGTTCGTCGTCGTCGTCGTTCATACTTCGTTCGTTCGTCGTCGTCGTTCATTCTTCGTTCGTTCGCCGTTCGTTCTTTTGTCTTTTGTTCGTTCGTTCGTTCGTTCGTTTGGCGTCGTTGTCATTGTCGTCGTCGTCGTCGTCGTCGTCGTGGTTGCTTGTGTTCCGACTTCGTTTGGATGTTCGATCGATTGAAAGTGTTCGTGGTTGGTTCGGAGTTGGTTCGGCGACGGTTTGATCGTTCGTTTTGGCTCGTCGTCTGCGCCTTCTTGTTCTTTGGTACCTGGTTGCTTGCGGGGAGGAGTTCATGCGTTCGTTCGGTTCGTGAGTGCAGTGTGTCTTTGACAATGCCGAGAGTTTGGTTGGTGTTTGCTTGACTTGCTTGGTGCTGATTTGTGTGACCATACGTGCGCTGGTGACTGTCTTACAGTGACTCGTGAAAGGGGTTGGTTGTTGGCGACTGCAGCAGACAGCTTGTTACTTCGCCTCGTGTGGTTGAGGCCGCGAGCTGGGTGTGTGGCCTGCTGCTGTCCTATTTTCAGTACACGCAGCAATTTCCCGCTCCGCTGTTCGTGGCGTTGCTCTTCTTCGTGTTTTCGTTTTTGTGTGTGGCTGTTGCCTCTGGTTTCGTCCCTGCGGCAATTTCTTTGGGCAGGTAGTGTGGCCCCCGGCACACATCCCTGCGCGACTCGGACACGTTTGTGCGGTGAATGCACGTAATGTTGCGAGTTCTCGCGGCGTTGACGCTCTGCGTCGCCGTGTTGGCTGCTGAGCCAGGACATTTGAGAGACGGCGCCTCGGACAAGGCCGACTTCAAGCTTCTAAAGGATGGCCGTCGATGGCGCAATAGCGGCGGGTTTCTGTACGAGAAGGGCGACCACATTCCCGTCGTCGCCAACAAGGTCGGCCCGTATGCCAACCCGTCCGAGACATACAACTACTATCGGTTGGCTTACTGCCGCCCGGAGTCGCTCCAGGGCAAGAACCATAAGCTCGGCCAGCTCCTCCTCGGCGACCGCAAGGTGAACACGCCGTACGAGATCAAGTTCCGTGAGGATATCGCGTGGCGCGAGCTGTGCCAGCAAGAACTCACTCCCCGAGAGTTGAAAATGTTCCAAGAAGCAACGGCGCGCGACTTCTTCTTCGAGCTGTACTTTGACTCGCTCCCTATTTGGGGCTACGTGGGAGAAATCTCTGAAGAAGACGTTCTCTTGCACACCTCCGAGACACACTCTTATTTGTACACACACCTCCACTTCGACCTCGGGTACAACGAGAACCAGGTTGTGCAGGTGAACATCTCGTTCGGTGCCCCGCCGGACTTCTTCCCTCAGCGCGTCGAGATTACGGACGACCGCCAGCAGGTCGTCACATTCTCGTACTCCGTCGCATGGCACGAATCCCCCATGCCATGGAGGCTGCGCCTCAGCCACATCCATTCCCAGGCCATGCTCCCGGGTACTATGGAAGTGCACTGGCTCTCCATCGTCAACTCCTTCGTCCTCGTGGTGCTGTTGACAGTTTTCCTTTCCATCATTCTTGTCAGGGTCGTCAAGAACGACTTCACGCGACTCATGGCGTCCGGCGACGACGCTGCAGAGTTCATGGACGACGAAGTTGGATGGAAGCGCGTGCACGGCGACGTGTTCCGTTTCCCGGAGCGCAAGATGGCGCTTGCGTCATCTGTTGGCGTTGGGCTTCACCTCGTGGTCACGTTTTTGATCACCACCCTGTTCTGCTTGGTGCAAGTTGTCGACGCGACTCGCCGTGGCGCCGTGCTGCAGTGCATCATCTGCGCCTATGCTCTGTGCGCGGGCGTCGGTGGATACTTTTCTGCTCGGTTGTACCGCCAAATCAACGGAGAACAATGGGCGTGGAACATTGTCGTCACCGCCCTTCTGGTGCCAGGACCGCTTGCCATCTTGTGGTGCTTCCTCAACACTATCGCTTGGGCGCACGGCTCGACCGCTGCTCTGCCATTTGGCACCGTCATGGTGTTGCTCACCATCTACTTGCTTGTCGCGTTCCCTCTGACCGTCATCGGTGGAATTGCAGGACGCAACACGGCAACGCCGTTCGATGCTCCCTGCAAGACGAAGACTGAGAAACGCGCCATTCCGCCGGTGCCGTGGTACCGACATTGGGCGATTTCAGTGGTGCTCTCTGGTTTCTTGCCATTCAGTGCCATCTACATTGAGTTGCACTACATTTTCTCAAGCATGTGGGGACACAAAATTTACACGTTGTTCGGGATCTTGGGTCTCGCTTTGCTCATGCTAATCGTTGTCTCGGCCTTCATCACTGTCGCCTTCACCTACTTCCAGCTGGTCATTGAGGATTACCGCTGGTGGTGGCAGAGTTTCGCCGCTGGTGGCTCAACCGGACTCTTCGTGTTCTTGTACGAGTTCTACTTTTACTTCCATCGTTCCGATATGCATGGGTTCATGCAGACCTCGTTCTTCTTTGGATACATGACTTTCATGGCGTACGCGTTCGCGTTGGCTCTCGGTGCGCTCGGATTCTACGCCTCGGCTTTCTTCGTGAGATACATCTACGCCTCTATTCGAATTGATTAAGCGTCTTTGGTACAGCAGCCCTTCGAAGGCAACCGAGCATTTTAAAATTAAAAGAGTCAAGATTCTGTCCTGGCAACTTGTGCTCACAGTCATTTACTCTTGCACTTTCGCGAATGCGCATCACACACTTGGCCGCCGCCATCAGCTGCGTTGCGTGCACTTATGCAGCACCCTTTGCACATTTTAAACACGCAGGCCTTCTTTGCCGGATTCAGGCATTGCGCATTGAGGCATAGCGTTATCCCAGCGTTGGCTTCGAGCTTGACCCGTCTGGCCTGCAGATCGACCAGATTGCCTTGACGGTGTTTAGACAACGCGCGACTCTGAAATCTCATTTTCGCAGCCCGTCGCTCGTCCCGTCTGTGTGGGACATGCATAACACATGTAAAATCAATGTGAGGATTATTGAACAACAGTCCACCGCTACTCGCGCAATCACACGTACCCCAACTTGAGAAGTGTATCAACAACAGCAACACGGTCACCGTCAAGGTGAAGCGGCACAAAACGAGCAACGTTCTCAACGATCGATTTGTGCACAACATCAAGCGCCAATGCAGAACTTGCAGCTTCCATTGTGAGCTCATGAAACCGTTGCGGCCGTACATATGCCGAACAGAAAAACAAATCTCGCACATGCTGCACGGAGCCAGCCTCAAGAATTTTGGAAATGTATTTCTTGATATGGTCTGTGCAATTCCGCACACACGACTGCAAGTCTTGAATAGTCTTGGCCGCAAGTAACTTGTCCTGAATCCCACACAGCACACGTGAGACACAAGAATCTACCGATCAACACAATTTAGGCCAGTCACATTACATTCTTTTACCTTCACATTGCGAAAGTCATCAAGTGCGATGAACTTTCTCCACAACCGTAGTACATGTGCTCTCGCCCAGGATACTGGTGGTTCCCATGCAACTGGGCCGCCGTCATGGGATCGTTCACACACTTGCAGGTAACCTTGGGCAGCAAAATCAGCCCGGGCACCGAACGCCGTGCCGCCCTGGAATATATATGGGTTGTGCAAAGCTGTCTCGCCCACCATGACAGCATCAGCTCCTGTTCGGTCCATGGCCGAATGTGCATCCTTGAAGGTCTGTGATGTGCAGGACAAGGGTTTACAACAGCAACTCACAAGCAAGATCACACGACAAGACAACATCCGTTCGTACCAAAATATTGCCATTGAGGACGACGAGTGCATTTGTGTTCCTGCAGATCGCCAGGATATGCCTCCAGTCCGCCAATCCGCGTCCTTTCTGCTCCTTAGTTCGACCATGGACCGACAAAACCTGACAGCCGGCATCCACGAGCATTTGGGCATACTTGACACTTCTGGACACGGACTTCTGGATGCGAATCTTACAGCCGAGAAGAGGGCGGCGTGGCAACGAGGACAAACTTTGCCTCATGCAGCGCAGAATTGCTGCTAGCTTGCCCCAATCTTGGTCCAAGAAAGCCCCAAAGCCACGGCGTTTGGCCTGCAAATGTAACGGACAACGCCATGAGGTGCCATGTTGGCGAAATACGAACAGAGCAATGACGCGTACCATGGCCTGAGGACAGCCAACATTGAGGTCTACGATGTCACATTTGTCGGCAACCGCCACCGCCGCTTTGGCCAACAGTGCTGGGTCACCACCCCCAAGCTGAATTGCGAGCGGGCGGTCTTTGGCGCATGTCTTAAAGAACTCGGTCAGGTAGGCATTGGGGCTGGACTTGCTGGATTCGGACGATGGCGCTGAGGAATCACTTGCACTGCGCGCGATCACGCTGGCATAAAGCATAGGTGAATACGCCAATCCACAGCCAAGGGAGCGGCAAAACATGCGAAAAGCGAATTCAGATTGATCCACCATTGGAGCCAACACTAACGTCGGTTCGCGAAGACTGCAACGCGCAAAAATAAAGCAAACCAAACGATTACAATCTCCGAAGCATGCATACCAAACGATTACAAGGGCACCTGTCGTACCGTCGCCAATGTAGTCGGGGACCGACATACTTGGAGCAGCGACAATTGGTACAACTGAGCGCTGCAAGGTCCGGCTCCGACAAACACGCCACAAGAGCCACGAAGGCTCTGCGCGGAAGGTCCCAAAGCGGCCTCGCGGAAAGTACTTGTTGCACACAAAACGGTGTCAATGCCGACCTCTTCCGCTTCGCACGTCGTCGATTTCGCGAAGATAGTGAGGTAGCATCGGAACGGCCGCCCCCACTGTTGCGCCCTTTGGGAGCTGAAGATTCCCAAATTCGCATGCCATGTATTTGTCCGTACACTTCAAGGAATGACGATCGTGGGTACGCCACGCCGTCAGAGGCATCAACCCGCAACTCCGTTGGGATACCTTTCATTGTTGCGCCACCATCGCGGACGAATGCATGTTCAAACAAGACACGCTTGGTTTGGCAGCCTGAGGTGGTCTCAATGGACCCAACAGTCACAGCTAACAACACCGCACACTGGAGTACTCATGACATCGACAACTTTTACTTTGTCCAGAGGAGATCCTGCATCATTGGAACAATATCAGGGCCATTTAAAATCAAAATTTGATTGACTCTTGTTTTTTTCGATGGCGTCGTGCACGTCTCGCTTCCGACAAACACTCAGACCGCAGCCACCATCCTCCGTTTCGAATCACACACACCACGGGCCGACTTCCCCGGCATGCCCAACCTATATATCGCCCCGTGTCCTCAACGCCCCCGCATCAACACGACAACGACAACGACAACGACAAACAACGCGTGCAACGTCCCACGAAAGAGTCCAAAGCAAGTCGCAGCTCGCAGCAGACACCAAGCAGCAGACCTCAACATCGTTGACAACTTCGCGTTGGCTGTTGGCTGTTGGCCCATCATCGATCGCTTCGCGGCCATCGGTGGACACTACAGGCTGATACTATGCACGCCGTGCTGCCATTGGGAGATTGGGAGGACATTACTAATGTAGCCTGTACGATATGCAGAGTTTGCGCTTGTAGCCTGTACGTATCCGCCACCTTGAGCGACCAACCGTACTGTACTAGTACTATGGTAGTACAGTTCGCGTGTTGTTGTACTACAGTAGTACAATGTACTACTGTAGTGTGTGACATTGAATTGTGGGAATGAGAGGGGGCAAATGAGAAATACTCTAACTAAGGCGCACCAACTAACTGAACTTACAATGTATGCACTACTGTAGTACGACGTGGGCCAGTGCTGCAAAAGCCGTACTACGGTAGTACAGAACCGCGGTCGTTGAAGGGAACGGCAGAACGGCCCGTGTTTGTCGTCGTCGCGGCGTCGCGCTCGCTTTGTGTCGTTGCGGAGCATTTATTTGACGACACGGCGTGTTTGACACAACAAATAGTTGACGTCGTTGGCACGTACGTGCACGTGAACGTAGTGTCTGCGTCCTTTGCTGCTTCGCATTGCGTTAGTGGTGCCCGCAAAGTATGATAGACTGCGGCTTGGAGCATGCTACCTATATTGAAAGCACGAGATCTTTTCGGTGACAGCTGCATTGCTGGTCGTGGTGTCATGCGACAGCGTCGATGTGAAGGACGCTGCCCTCATCATTTGCTCCACAGCAGTGGTGAGAGACGTGAGGCTGGAATTCATGGCGCGGACGCTGTCTTGCAACGCTTCTATTGCCATGTCCTTCCGCTCCAACGTCTCGTTCAGTTTTGTCACCATGCATTTCAAACAATCATGCAAAACAGTTCAATTAAACGACGTGGGGCTCTTGCTGGTTGCGGCTTGCTCTTGTTTCACGTGCTGGGCAAGATGGGAAATTCGTCTAAACTTGGCGTTGGAGCTGTTGTGAAGTTCAAGTTAAAGGACGTGATTGTTCGTCCAAATGCTCCAACAGAAGTGTCCGAATGGTTACAGTCAACCGGCGTGGAACGTCACCGATGGAATGTCGTAAAGTGGCGTGGAAGGCTCACTGGTCGAAGGCGTGGTGATCGTACCCGAACAAACAATGAAACTTTCATCTTTCGGATGCACCCCGAGCGAAATCCGCCACTGAACATTGACAGTGTCGACGTCGACGGACACGAAGAATGGAACACAGCAGTTGAGATCGAGGTTGTGCACACGCGGACGGCGATATGTAAGAATGGAGAAGCACCATTGGCTAATAGGACGTGGTTCCCTCGCCGCGCCCCCGAGTCGAGGGTGACTAGTGCAGCGAGTAATCGATCAACTGCTGACGAGGCGTCGCAGTTGGTTGGCCCAGGTAGTCGTGCCCTTACGCACAGAAATTCCGCCGTCAATGGTATGAGAGACAACGACTACGATCTCGCCACGCCTTCGAGCACGTCGACGGCTGAAACGCCAACGACGAGTGCAGACGATGACCATGAATATGAGCTGCGGACCGCACGAACCTTTCAGCCACCGCTGGAGCAACCCGCACTTGTAGTCGATGCAGACAGTGACGCAGTATCTGAGAATGGGGGCGGTGGTGACGATTTTGTGGTTTGGGACCCAATGGGCGAAACGAATGATCGTTCCGTGGTCCAAGACCACCGCGAGGTGCTGATGGCAAACGACGGTTCCGTGCTGAATATGAGACCACAGATGCGGCTTTCGGGAGGGCGGCCGCAAAGCGAAATGGTAGAAATAGATTATTTCCTTCATTTCCTGCCAAAAGCGTGGATTGAAAATGAAATGCTTCCTGCCATGAATGAAACGGCGGCAGCCACTTTAGACCCAGATCCACAAGTGACTTTTGACGACATTTTAAAGTTGCTCGGTGTCCTCATGTACTACTCCAGCCTGACTTTGACCAGCTTCCATGAGATGTGGAGCACGGCTGGGCTTGATGCACTGTATCGCCCACAGTGTCTCCCGATTGGAAAATACATATCTCGAGCCAGATGCGAACGAGTGATGCGCTTGTTTGACTGCCTGCGTCCCGGTGAGCGCGAAGATGACGTACACCCTATCAAAGGTGTACTCAAAATGATAGATGCGTTCAACAAACATTTCAGCGCTTGTTTTATGCCTGGATGGGCAACATGCTTAGATAAGTCTACGCTCGTCACTGCATCAAACCGTGACCCGTTGAAGGTGCGTGCTTGTCTTGACATCTGCCACACCTCTTGCCGCAAAAAGTGCTTTTCCAATAGTGCTCATCTGCAGGGCTATCACCCAGAAAAGCCGACATCGAGCGCAGCCCTATACCATACAATGGCTTGTGGGCTTAGCAAAGTGATCTATTGGATGGAAGTTCTAATTCCACAGCAATACAGCCTGGACTACCAAACAGTCGAACGAGAGTTTTCGGATGGGTGCTTCCCAATGGCTCCGAAAACGTGTGCGTTGGTTCTCCGCGCAACGCAAAGCATCTGGCACACTCACCGGTTGGTAATTATGGATCCTGGATTTACAGGATTATCTGTCGTGGTACGTACATAATGATTGCTACCGAATCAATATCGCCGACTGACGCCGGTTCTATCGACAGGGTCACCTGCGTGTTCGGGGTTTATTCGCTCTCACACCTTTAAACCCAAAAGGGAGGAGTTTCGCCACAGGAACAGATGCGGCTGACTTGGATGATGCGTGTGAAAACCTGAATGTTGGTCAATTTATTGGACGCTCCGGCATGTTGAGGCTCCCTTCAATATCTGGTGTGGGGCGAACACGTGACGTCAAAGTCGCCGAGTTTGCCATTAAGATGCCGGAGTTCAACTGGAAGATATTGGCGACCACAGGTTCTCTCCGTGCGACAGGGAGAACAAAGACAATTTATGATCGCACACGTCGCCGGCAGTACAATGTCGATTTCCCGAAAGTGTTTCAGGACTACATCCGCTTCCAACACGCTGTCGATGACAACAATCGCACGCGACAAGACACTGTGAACTTTGCCACTGCATGGGCGTCCAGGAGATTCGAAACCCGACACTACATGATGTGTTTTGCGATAGCAGAGTCCAATGCAATGCACATGTGGAACTACACGCACCCTTCTAAGAAGCATACGAAAGGGAGTTGGAGGAAAGCCATGACACTCGATTTGCTGAGGAGTCATACCGCTCCCGAGGCAAATCGCCGCCACAACAGCAGTGCACCCTGCCGGCTGGTCATGACAGACGAGTACACCAAGTGGTCACCAGAACAACGCCGGTTCATTCCATGTGCGACGCGTCGGGTGAGTTTGAAGCTTAACTACCCCCGCAACACTGCGACATCAGACTAACAAAAGATCAATTTCACTGATTGAAGGCACAACGCCGATGCATTGGACAAAAATCAAATGGCCAAGCATGTGGCAGACGCGTCCTCACGTACTGTGCTTGTAGTCCAGCGCAAGCATTGTGCAAGGATCACTTCTACGAAGATGGTCATGCAACCTTAAGAAGCACCCCGATTGTAGAAAGACGGCGGCAAGGTCGGCGGCGAGCAAGACATCACGAGAGTGCTAGTCCTCGGACCCCAACCGGCTCTCCAGGCGAATTTAGTCCGAGTCATTCGACTGAGCAGGAAACGGCTGTATGAGAGTATCAAACTTATTTGAGATTGGAATTATCCTTACCTGCATCCTCCCATTCTTCTCTTAGAGTTATGATCGGAACTATAAAACAATTAGTTGCGAGTCGTTGACGTCACCCGTCTCTCTCCAGGTCACGAAGACCACATTTGCTGCATGGCAGTGACGAAATAGGGTCACACGCAAGCCAGGGTTTCCAGTGAATGATACTTGGGTGACTGCTCGAGTCGTGGGAACGAGAGGGGCCAAATTACACTATGATATACTAAGTACCACAGTCGCACAAAGTGGCTGAAGCTGTACTATTACATATTGTCGCACAGAACTTCTGTTGTTGAAAGGGGAATTACTGTTGCGATGCAGCGGACCTTCTACAACGGCATACCAACTTGCTGTGACACATTGTGTCTCGAATAACGGGCCGACTTTTACGCGCCTCAGCACTGCACGGGATGTTGGAGGCAGCACGCACCAGGCTGCTGCCTAGGAAAGACGTAACGCGAACGGAACAAGATTTTCTACACGATAACTTATTTTCACTGGATGGCGTGATGCCGATGGGCTGCCACCTTGAAGCTGGTCATTTTTGTGCACTAGCACGCCGACGCACTCTACGAAGAGTCGCCTGTCGTGGCTGATTCGGGCGACGTGAAACCCTCTTGCAGTTTGTCCATTTCTTCTTGCACCCGAGCCATTTCTTCTTCGTCTTCTTTCTGCTGGGCCAGACGCTTCTGCAATTGTCGCTGCCGTGCCAAATCCGCTTCTCGCTCTTCTGCCTCACGGCGCTGTTGGGCTCTGTCTTCGTCGAATGGTACACGTATCATTGCGCGTTGTGCGTTCTTTTCCTCTGCCCCATCTTCGTACTTAATTTCGTAGACTCTAATTTTGTTGCCATCGTCGTCTTCCTCCTCCATGGACCCACAAATAGTGCCGGGGAACCTGACAAGGGCAAAATCGACTCAGGCGATGTACTGACCAAACTGGACAACTCGTGCAGAAAGTATGACGGTGGGATAACGTACCATCCTCCCGAACCACGGTATCGAGCAAATATCGAGAGCCCATCGGCCTGCACAAATACGACGAGATCCATCGATGAATTGCTGTGAGTACGACAAAGGCGCAGGCAAGCAGGCGCGCACTCACAATGTCTCTCGCGTGGCGCAACCGGCTGCGATGCACCCCGCGTTCTACGTTTCCCTCACCGCTGTACTCAAGGTCGTAAGTACCGTCACGTTTGTGGTCTCGAATAGTCGCGAGGTACCAGCACTTTTTGGTGAGCACTTCGATGGTCTGATGCTTCCAGAATACATCTGGTAGCCGCAGCAGCTCCCGTTTGACATGCTCGTCTAAACTCCTGTCTTCAAATATGACATTGTACGTTCCGTCGATGTTCACGGCAGTGACCTACGCAACCATCATAGCAAATGTGTATTGTTAGGATGCACCACTTGAGATGCATGTGTACCCCAAACTGTGCGAATGCACCTTCGCAGACTTCCACGGCCCCTTGTCCCACCTCCGCCGTTCAACTGAGGAGCCCACGTTGAGAGGCACCGGATATCGCACCACATCCCTATGCACTTTCTGCGCAGACAACAGCCATCCGTTTAAATGTTTGGGAAAGCGAAGGTTGCCACAGTAGCGACGTACCTTTTCAGTTCGACTCAGATCTCCATCCATGTAATCAATATCGAATGTTCCGTCGAGGTGCACCTTCGAAATCACGCCGAAGGACCACTTGGGTCTTGCGCAATACCGAGCCTCCACTTTCAGACCAAGGTAGTAGTTGTCTGCTGAATCTGATTCCTCGCCGCTGCCATGGCTTCGAATCAATGTGCCAAACCTGCGAATGCAAGCGTCACGGAGTCAGTGGCGCGCGAAGTATTTGGACAAGTGCACTAGCAAGTACTTACAGCTCAAATCCGGACAGGTACATGGCGTGAGAGTTAGGCCCATGAGAGTTCGGGCCAGTTTGGCGGATCCGAAAGTATCTGAAAGGCATAACCGTTTTTTCCTTGTCAAGCCGCCAAAACGCGGACCCGTAACAGCCTGACAGCGTGGTATCGCGGATGTGGCGCGACAACACCTCCCATGTTCGTCTGCCAGGTACCGTTGGCGGATGATCCGTGGCCTCCAGGACCCAGTTTCGAAGCAACCAGTGATCGCTGCGCGAACCATGCCGGAGGGCGTAGCCAGTCACCGCAACGCGCCTGTCATGTCCGAAGTCGCACTCAAACCACGAATCAGGATCATTTGAAGTGAAACACTCGCAACCTCCAGCCAGATCAACGACGCGATCACAGCCGAGTCGGTCATTCGAGTTGTGGCCTCCGCTCCAATCGACGTTAATCAAGCGTGCCCTTGCAGGATTCGTGAAGTCTTTCGTTTTTCCTCGCGTGCCGATGAAGGAAATGATACCACGGCCCAAGTTGAAAATTGCGGGGGCGCGGCCCAGCGTCACGTCATCCGAAGATTCCAAGTCACAACGGTACACTGTACCGAGCCCGTGTGCGGACATGAGCGCATCGGCCTTAGCTAGGGCGTCCGGGTGCCCACAGTTGCAAAGTGCGAGGAGAACCTTCATTACGTCGTTTTCAACGCCGGGTGCCATTCCGATGGTGAGTGACTCCCCAGAGTGCCGCGTCTCGGCACGGTAAGCACGAATGGTTTCATCCAGCACTTTGGTGATGGTTGAACCAGGCTGCGGACCTACATTACCGCCACTGGCGATCACAGCGATACTGAGTTCATCACCGTGAAGCAGGGACCACAAGAGATGATCCATGATCGGTTGTTCCGCTACGAAACGATCACGTCATCTGCGTCGTCGCTGCCCACGCAACGTAATTTGCTTTTTCCATTTGGTTGTGTGACACGCAAATTCTGCTGACCTAAACATCTCGCCACAGGCATTAGCCCCGGCTCGTGAGTTCACCCTTTTCCTCCACTGCAAGCGCCTGACCACAGTACGCCCACTGCCACAGCGTGCCCCACACAGCAGCGCTGGCAAACTACGCGAGGTGGACTGCCTTTTTCCAGCGTTGAATCACGGATCGAGCAGAACTGCCGGAGAGCGGCGTCGTGGGATACTTGCGGTCCCCCCTCCGCAGCACCACAGTAATGAGTTGACATCATCTGCATTGACCCACGCCCGCTCCGCCGTAACGCCGTAACTCCCCGCGTCGAGCCCACTTGAGATGGTAGAATGGCACAGACTGCCTCGAAACGACAACGAAGCAGTCAAAGAGGCAGCAGTCACAGCAGCAGCAGCAACAACAACAAAATGAACGTCGCCGCCGCAACGTAGCTGCAACAACACGTTGGGCGCAGCGTAAGTAACGGCAGTTCTGCGTTCGTTCCGCGTGCACTCAGCGCTCCAACCACCAACTTCCTAGCCATTGGATACATTCCCGCCACAAAACAACCTCAACGACTTGAGCAACACCTCACTGGAACGACTTGTTTGTGTCCGCACCCACGAAACAAAACACTGTCGCGGCTTGCGCATCCAGCGCGTAACACGACTACGCCACGTGTGATATTGCGGTGCAATGTGTAGCGGTGTGGCGTGGTGTGGCGCTGCACTGTGCGACGTTCCCTGGTGTGATGGCATGACATTCTCGCAATTCAATGCAAATTTTGGGATCGACATTTACTCGTTTAAGGACGCGGCTGCTTTGTTGTGCGGTGAGCTAGCACACGCAACAAAGGAGTTTACACCCGGGATGATGTCGGATGGTCCGTCAACAACTCCGCGCACACGCGATCGCAGGCTATCCGCCACTTTTTGAATGCGGGCGTCAAAATGGGGGAACGACACCGTCGTGCGAGCTCCACCAGAGCTCTTAGCGTCGGAACTGGTATCCACGAGTTGAACAGCGGGCAGCGCTTGTAAAATCTGGTAGCAAACGAAAACCAGCGCGGCGTCAGAACACAAAAATGCAATGTTTGCCCAACAAACTCTGTCTTGATGTCGACTTGCCTGAATTGGGAATGTGTCCGCCCAATGACCCTCCCATGGTAGCAAGGTCTTCACGATCCGTTTCGTGGTGTACTTGAAGAGACGCTTGTTTTTTTGCGCAACATCGTGTGCTGCAACACGTTGAGTTGGCAACGGCCTCCCATCAACCAGGTGGGCCGCGACGTTGAGATCACTTCGAGTCAGTGGTCGAACTTCCAGCGAAAACTGCGATGCATCCTTCCCCTTGGCGAGAGGGCGAATGCTCGGGAGCTGGTAGTTCGGACGAACCTGTGTCATACATGCCACGCACTTTAAGATTCAAGAGACTGCTTGCGGGAAAACCAATTCCAGTCGAGCACCATACCATCAAAGATCCGTCCTCCGCCAAATAAGGTTCCCACTGTAGACGAGGCTCCGTGTTGAAGGCGTCCTCGGACCTACAGATATGGATTCCAGCAAGCTAAGTCACCAGTGTACTTCGATCGCACGGCACAATTTGCTTACCCATCGGTCTGTTCAATCCAAAAACGATTGTCCCAAAGCACGGGTGGAGTTCTGCCAAATTGTGGCTGCGAGTGAGACCCATCCACACCGATGGAGGTCGTAGTGTCGTCGATACCCTGGCCTTTGATACAGTGGTGCCCACGCAAAGCGGCTTAGCCTCAGAATTCACCAATACACACCTTGTTACAGGACGTACCGTCGCGAAACAAAACTAAATGGTCATCATCAAGCCAACTGAGCATGCAGCCACCAAGGCTCAGAGCAGCCGATCGTTTTTTTGCGCGTTTCCCCTTTGCCGATGCTTCAGCTCGTCGCTCAGTGGCCAATTTAATCCGCTGGATGAGCCTTGAGGTTGCTCGGGCACTGTAGCATCATGAGGTGCACAGTTGATGAGAGTCACGAGCATAGCTTCACATCGTACAAACGCATTTAGTTTCACCTACCTTGGAGGATAAATCTTTGATCCGCACTGGTGCACAAGATCGCGAATAACGTCAACTAGCATGCTTGAGCCACTGTCGCCAAACAACTGCAGCATCGGCGGGACGCGGATAATTGAGTACCCGAAACTGAACCTAGTCAGTGCAACTGTCTCTTGCATTTCTTTCTGTTTGGGGCGAACTGAGGTCTCGTGAAGATTTTGCAGAACTTTGACGGTTTGAGAGAGGCTGTCCATAAAATCCTCTCCTACCTCGTCTTGAAGCGCGCGAATTCGCCCTCGGTCAAACTTCAAGCTGTGGTTCGAAGCATCCTCAATCCATGTGATGTTTGCTTGTTTCAGACGCTCTACTATCCGCTGTTTCGGGAATGGTAGGAGTGGCCGTAGTAATTCTAGTGTGCCGTTCGGTAGCTGGGCAAGCAACGGACGCAAACCAACACCTCAACAAAATCGCCCACAAAATGCAACGAGACTATAAATTTGAACAAGCAACAGATAACACACCAAGGCTCGCGACCGTGGGATTCCCTGCAGCCCAGCTAAGCCACTGGCTTTCAATACACGTTGTAGCACAGTCTCGCATTGGTCATCGTGGTGGTGAGCAACGAGCAGGTACTTGACGCCCAGCTCTAAGCATGTTCGTTGGAGAGCATCGTAACGAGCAGCCCGAGCCGTAGCGTGGATATTTTTGGATGGAGCTGCGCTATCCTCCCCATTTTCGGACGCATTTCCCTCCCAGTCGATCTTGACTATTGTGTGCTGAAAGTTCAAGGCACGGAGGGCCTCGCGCACTTGAAGAGCTTCTCCAGAGGACTCGCTCCTCAGACCGTGGTCGACGGTAATGCCTCTCAAAACGGTCTTCTGTATGTCAGAAATCCCGTGCACCTCACACTGCGTGTCATACCACCTCTGCAAAAGTAGGCATAGCCCCAAACTATCCGCACCTCCTGATACGGCAACAGCCACTCCATACCGCAGCACTGTGTCGAACGTCAACCCAATACTACGCAAGTGGGCCGCGAATTCATCGTCGGAGAGAGGTGTGGGTTTGACTTCGTGGGATGCAGAGTCGCCAATAGACGTGGCTATCGTGGTGTCATCCCCCGCATCGGAGCAAGTCGGCAATGGCCCAACCTCTGGCAAATCTTTTGAAGCCGCGGCCAGCCCGCTGCTGTGCCTTGTCCAACTATGACGCGCTGCTGTGCGTAAGACACCTCCACGAGGTGCTCCTCTCAGGCGGCAAGCCGCCGCAGACCCGCGCGCGACTCGCAACCACATTGGGACGTGTGCATCTGCACGGAATTATTCCCGGCAAAACAGAATGAAAAGTTGCGGCGAACGCAAGACTGCGTGACCCACCACCGCTGCATTGCCGCAGCCACATTTCACGTGTCTGAGCAACCCAGGGGTGGCGCATGCCGTCGTAATTCACCGCCGTAGACATTTGTATGCTCTTCAGATTGTGAGCGGTTCAAACTTGAAACCGCCACTGCGTGCCGGTGACACGTTGCAAGGTTTTCGAGCAAGTTGTCTACATGCGCGCATCCGTCGCTGCCACAACCCAGACCCTTCATGCCACCGTCCAGTACTCTATGCAACTCTGCTCGGACTCTCCATGTCGGCTCCTCACCCTGCAGACAACATGATCGACCTCGTTTCCGTGCCGCCAACACGAAAGTGCACAGACGAGAACGAACGAACGAACGAACGAACGAACGAACGACCAACCAACGTCGTCGTTGTCGTCGTCGTCGTCGTTTGCCGTCGTCGCCGTTTGCGGTCGTCGCTGCCGTCGTCGTTGGATGTTTGGCCGGATACAGGCTGTGGCAATGTCGACGGCCCTGCTGCTCGCCGGCCCACAAATACTTCTCGAAGCGGCATGTCTGTCGGTGGACATTGGCATGCATGCAGCTGCATTGGCAAGGGTATCGAAGTGGGGATTAGCATAGGATGAGCCTTAGAATGAGATACAGTAATGAGATGGTGGCATTGGCATCGAAATGCCTGGATTGCAATGGGATTGGAGTGACCACTGGAGCGAACACACTCGCATGTACCATGATGATTGCATGGACATCAATCAACATATCAACATTGGAGCAGAGTGAGCGTCGATTGGTGTGGACAGAATTGGGTGTTGATATGGGATGAGCATTGGAATGGCATGTCGATTAGAATGAAATAAGACATCGACATGGTGGGCCCTGGCATGCGCGCTGTCGAAGTGCGTTGGTTTTCTGCAGTACATTTCGAGAGATCTGTGATCAACGCCTCTTGTTCTTGCCGCCGCGTTTCCATTGCTTTTTGCGCTTTGGGAGACGCTCGCCTTTGTAAGTGTTCCTGCTGTTGCTCATTACCTTCTTGCTGACCCGTCCGAAGCCTTGAGAGGTCGATTTTCTCTGCGCACTAGCTCGCGTTGGCCGTCCGCGAGGGAACAACTGCAGAAATACCATCATCATCATCATTTTACACATGTCACAAGAAACACCGCACATTCCGCAAATTGAAAATGGCGTGATTACCTTTCGCGTGAGCGCGTCATGCCGGCTTTGCGCAGCCTTCAACTGCCATGTTGCTTGGATTCGTTTCACCTAAGACCACCCGGACAGCGTGTTGTGTTCAGTGATATAATGTGACTGACTGCTGTATTGCGGTATGGCAAGACGGGACTACTCACGTAATTGTATTTGACTAAAGATTCAACACCGTTCTGGCGACAGGTCGAACAGATGTTGCCTCCCTCGGGTGGCTGTCCATTAAGTAGTGAGCTGCAGCCCCCGCACCACCATTCACCAACCTGCATTTTCGGATTGGTCAAAACGCGTACACTCATGGCACATTCCCCATGCATAAATCAACGAACATCCGATACTTTTCCAGGAAGTCGTCGAATTGTGTCACCGACTCCCCAATCAATCCATTCATCAAGTGCTTTGCCAGTCTCAATTTCGTTTGCGACCTGCTGCTGAAGTGTCTTGCGGAACGTTTGCATAAGTTCGCGGGCGGCGGGTTCAAGCTAACAACCACGCATTACAATGTCAGTCACAAGCTGACGCAAGTATATATGCCGGAAAGGGTGCAACTGACCTTTTCTTCGCCGAACTCGAGTGGTTCGTGTGTTGCCGCTAAGCGATTATTATACCCCGTGAAAAATACCTCGCGCAAAACGAGGCCGACACCTGCAATACGTGACGCCGACATTCGGCAATGCCCACACACAATAAGTTCGCGGTGAAGGCGGGGAGGGCTTGCATTACCAGACCTGTACGCGAGCTGTCTCACCTGGGATGCGTGGCACCGCGAGAGAAATTGGGGACAATGCAACCTTCACCATGCCCATCGGCAACCATTCCCGAGCAATCCACACCGCAAGGCCAACCATGCGACGGATTTGGTTCAATACAAAACTTTGTCCGGTGACAGTTGCCACAACGTAGTCTTCGCCACCGAGGTTGACAATATCCGACACATCGAATGACAGAATGAATCTTGACGCCTTCACACAGCGCACAACAAGCAACGTTAAACGATGTCACGCGAATGACAGGGGCAAGACACAACAAAGCAGGTCACCTGAGCGGCACCATAGCGCATTCCAGTCGTAAAGTTGTGGAATGAGTGCGTTCCCTCGAACTGACGGAGGCAGGACTGTTGCATTCATGAACCACGTGTGAATGACCTCTACTGCAATACACAGTGCCTGTGAGACATATTTCAAACCTTGAATAGTGACAAGTGGTGTTGAACTCTCTCATTGAAATTGCTGTGACCAGGTGTGGACTGCTCAGATTTCTTCTCTTCAACCTGCGGACTAGCTGCGGTTGAGGCAGCATTCTTGCGTGCGGCTGCCGCGGCGGCCACGGTTGTCTTGAGTGCTTCGTGCAGCTTGATGTCGTCAGGGGAGCGCCTGCAAGTCAGAGGATGGAATGGTTGCTGAGACTTCCATCGTACTACGGACACAACAGATGAGTTTGCTCACCCAGTCAAATAATATGCCCAAGGGCGTTGGAATGATGCCGGCGGCCCTCCTGCGCGACGGTGGCAGTGACAGTGCCGATAATACTCGTGTCTGACGAATCCCTCTTCCAAGCCTAGCTTCTGCAGTGCACCCGTTTGCCAGCCGTCTGGATCCCCAATGACTTGGGTGTGGTGTCGAGGACTACCAGGCTCCGGAACCAGAAGGCGGAGGGGCAACAGATAGTCGTACGTTCGCTTATCGCAATGACGGCGGCCATCGAAAGATTTGGACACCTTGAACACGTTCACAACTCGAATGTCCTCCGGAAGCCTCGCGTTGATCTCTTGGGCCATTTTCTGTCGTGTTGTTCACACACACAATCATCAAAACATGAATGATGGCACTGGCGCGAGTATGGACATCAAAAAGTCGAGGTCGTACCACAGAAGCACGCGCATCCTTGTAAGTGTTGTTGCCTTTTGACTGGACAGGCTTGGACTCTCCCGGTTCCAATTTGAACAGCTCCTCCTTGTAGTACAATTTACATGCAACAATCTGACAAAGGGCATGCACGCGTGCATCGGTTCTGGCGGTTCGACTCCACTTGTAGCGACTCAATTTTATCCCTGCGGTGTCCCAGTCGCTGGAATCGAGAAATCCGGCTTCCGCAAGCGCCTGCAGCAATGAGCCATAGCAACAATTGTCAACCTCGCAGTCACACCGCCATTTCCCGCCATCTGGCAATACCGGCTAACGCACACGAGCAAGGGCCTCTTCTATTGTAGGAACTCCGGGATTAATTTGCAAACCACGATATTTTGATCCGTTGTAAGCAAACAGAATTGCGAACATGTGCTTGGGGTATTTCCGTTTCCCGGTTTGCGCACCGCCATCTTCAGCCTTGCTCGCGTCCTGACCTTGTTGAGCCTGGGTGGCCTCAGCTTCCCCGGGACCCCGTGCGCCACCATTGACCTCTTCAGCGCTCATTTTAGACAGCCCTTTTGCGAGCTGCCGTTGCCACAGGGCTTGCTCACTGGAATACTTTTGCAATCCAGCTACTTTTTTGCCCGCCAAACTTTTTACGTCCAAAGTTTCTACGTCCGCTCCGCGGCCGCTCTCCTTCACCAACCTTCGCTCGCGCTGAATATTTCTCCTCCACGGCTTTCCCCTCACACCACATCACCTCTGCACTTCCATCACTTTCACGACTCCTTGCACGATCGTTCGTCTCCTTCCAAGACCACTGGCGTCCACTCCTCACGCCTCCACGTTGGCTTTTTCCAGCGGCTTTGGAAAGCGCGCAAGCAGCAGCCACCACCACGACGACAACGACGACCGGCGATGCCATCGAAAGTCGAAGTCGAAGTCGAAGTCGCAGTCGAAGTCACCGACAGAGCAACGACGGACAACGCGGCCATGGATTGATTCGGCAAGCGCTTGCCGTGCCACGTTGAGTCATGTGTTATACACGCGCATCTCCACTGAAACCACCCAACAAGTACTTCACAAACGGCGTTATTGTACTAGACCAACAACGGCCGAGTATCCGTTGTGACTTGCGTGCGTTACCGCAGGAATTCCCTTGCAACCCACGAATTCGCGGCATTACCGTTGCATCGACCTTCAGCCCACCGCAGGAACTCTACCCATGTGTTATTTAAGTGCGTTTGTGCGTACGTTCTCTTACAAAGTACAGTATACGGCGATACCGTTTCCAAATGATTGGGTGATGCAGTGCGGCTGGCAGTGAGCAAGTGAATGAAGGAAGGCAGCGCCGCCGCGGCCCCCCCCCCAGCGCAGTCAGTCAGTCAGTCGCTGGGCGCTCGCTCGACGTTGCAATAATACCGAAATCCTGAAAAAGGAAATGTATATGTGAATGAATGTATGGGGGATATATGGTATCCCCATCCAGTATTATTGTGCAAATTTCTGCGGTCGTCAGTAACGCCAACGTAGTAACGTTGTCCTCGTCGTTGTCGTTGTGTCGGCGTCCGCGTTGTCGTCGTCGTCGTCGTCGTCGTCGTCGTCGTCGTCGTTGTCGTCGTCGTCGTCGTCGTCGTCGTCGTCGTTGTCGTCGCCGTTCGTTGTGTCATTGTTGCCGCCGTTCATTGCCGACTTGTCGTCGATGCATGCACGCATGTCGTCTGTCGGTGTTGTTGGTTGTCGTTGGCCGTCGTTGTCGTTAGTGGGAGTTCGATGTTTGGTTGGTGAGTGGCGAAGCGTTGCTCTCTTGCGCTGAAAATAATCGGGGGCAGTCGGCTATGCAGGTATGACGGGGATTGGGCGACTTTCAAAGAAACCGGTGCGGGCGTTCAGCCGGCAAAAACTGTCTTGTGCGACGATTTATGCGCCGAAGTTTTCACACAAGTCAAGAAGTTGAACCAAATTTCTCGTGTGTTGCTAGGTATGTGAGGAATTTTTCCGACTAAGCGGCAGCGATGCAAAATTTCGCGTCCGTCCTCCAACGAGGTGGCATCCTACGCGATGGCAATCCCCGACCCAAACCGCGTCGGTTGTTGAAGGGGGGCAAATACGCCCCATTGAAAAAGGAGCCCCGGCGCGGGCAGGGACCTCCAGGCAACGAAAAGGTGCAAGCTTTGCACGAAAACTGGGAAAAGAAAAAGTTCCGCAAAACGAAAAAGTGGCCAGCGAAAGGTCTCGGTGGTTACGTTGCCGACGAGGACGAAATCACGCCCGAGATCCACAAAGAAGCAAACGACCTGCAGCGCAGCACGTTTCTCCTCAGAGAGTACTTGAAGCGACCCGCTTTCATCCATGCATGTGATGACACTGGTGTGCGCCCCCTTGACCTTCTGCCGAAGCCGATGGAAGACTTTCAAAGGGCCGAAAATCGTGCATTTGACCGGACCTTCCAAGAGCAGCACGCAGCATACCTGGACCACGAGGAATATCGCTGCTCACTCATTCGAAAGGTCTTACTCAGTGAAAGACGCTTGAAAGAAAAGTTCAAGAAAAAAGTGGCTCTCCTGGAAAAGGAGAAGAAGCAAATGTCGCATTTGTTGGAGGTTTCCATTGTCGAGGAGAGGAAGCGCATGGCTCAAATGGAGAAAGTGGCGTCGAAAATACAGCGAGCAAAGAATTATCAGCAAGAGGCGATTGCCAAAGAGGCGAAAAGGAGGCAAGAAGAGCTCGCGAAGCGTGAACACCGCGCCTCGAAGACACTGAAGAAGCGGCAGTTGAAACTAAAGAAGACGCTCAAAACAAAGGCCGCTGAACGCCATCGACGGCAAGAAGCTGCTGCTGAGGCACGCGAGGCCAAGGCAGAGCGATTGGCAGCGCAGGCACTGGAAATGAAGCACAAGCAACAACTGCGCATGCAGGAACTGAATGATAAAATGCAGAAACAGAAGGCGGAGTTTCTTGCCAGCAGGCGAACAGCAAAAAATTTAGCCGGGGTCAGGGCGGAACGGGAAGCTGAACGACAAGCAGAGCTGCGGCGAGTGCAGGAAGAGAAGCTGGCAGCCAAGGAGGCATTGATCCAAAAGCTAAAAGCTGACAAGGACCGGGAAGCCAAGGTTCGAAGCTTGAAAGCGTCGCTGCAGTTCGAGCGCCGAAAGAAGCAGGCTGAGCGAATTCGAAAGGCACAAGTACGCCAAGTGGCCGCGCTACAGCGACAGCTGGAAATTCGTGACAAGCGAGCATTTGCGTTGAAAGAGATCCGCACAGCCATCGCCATCGAGAGAAATAGTGTTCTCCGTGACGCCCAGATCTCCCTCGACGAGTGGAGAGCCACAAACAAGATGCCACTTAGTGCGACTGAACCAGGCCCTGGCGAGTACAACCTTCCAGATGTGTTTGCAAAGCACAGGGCAGGTGTCGCAGACGAAGGGTGGTCCAAACGGCCAAAGCCCAAGTCGGAGTTCGAACTCGCCGCAGATCGAGCGAGAGAAATTCCCGCACCAGGAGACTATGGCGAAATAGATGACCCCCGAAATTCCAGTTTTCATACAACCGGCGGGGAGTGGGGTGACTATGAGAAACCAAAATCTGAGTTTCAAATGGCTATGGACCGCGCAAACGATACTCCTGCTGCACAAGACTACGACCCAACCCCATTGAAGTCCAACGTCGGCAGTGTGAACATGAACGGTGAAAAGCCACTAGACACCCCCTTGGACCTGACAATTAGACGAGCAAATGACACTCCTGCTCCCGACACTTATGCAAAACCTGCTTCTCCGCCAAGAATGCGGGATCTCGCGACCTTGCGTGCACAACTGAACGTGTCCGTCAACGTCCTTGGCTTTATTAGCAAGCTCAAGAGCAAGCAGCGCAAGCGTAAGGATGAAGCTGATTCCAATGATGGTGCCGATTCAGGTGAAGTTGTGAAGGGTCCTGCGTCACCTACGGCGAAGACAGTCAAGTCAGTGCAATCTTTCAAATCGTGAAACTCCGTCATAATTTTTTTATAAAAATTTACACCGCAATTGTGTTGGAACTGCGTGATGAACTAATAAATATTGTTGCTAGAATGCTCAGGTGTTCTGTCATTTTTAATGAACGGCCGGCACTCTGGTCCTCATTTCGCGTAAGTGGCAATGCGGAAAGCGTGTTTCTGGTACTGGTGAACGTCGTCATGGCGCAGGATAGTCCATGACACATTACGCCATCATTACTTGACTGGTCTTTTTGTGTTACCCGAGGGTTTTGGCGATCTTTGAGGACTAACTGCAGGCTCGAGAATGAGGATATCGCGCGAGGCAAACCTATTCACCCGCCGGGATGACGACCCATCTTGGCTGCGTTGCTCGTGTAGACGAACCACGTTGAGAAGAGTTTCCTGCCAGTGCGGTTGAAGAACAGAAGATTACGCAACAAAACAGACTCAACGACAGTGGCCAGTGGAGGAATGCGTACCTGGTTGGAAGGGAGATCAGTGTCTCCTTTATTGAAAGCCGTGGCCAGGCGCACGCGCAAGTCGTGCATCTTGTTCTCCTCAGCAACATCAATTTTGTCGTCGGCTTTATACGACGCAATGTCATTCTCTTGGCTTGCAGAAGTCATACTGACAGAGGTCAAATCATGTACACATGCGCGCGTGACGCTGAATAGTTTTGCTTCCGCTGATCAACAGCAACCACCGACAAGCATCGAAGAATGAAAACCAGGAAAGTAAATTGTGATCGTGTTCTGCTGGCGAAGTCAATCACGCTAAGGATCCTCCCATATTCACAGACAGTCCTACGTTCAAGGCATACACTCCTCTCCCCTGCATCGTTCGATTTTTCGCTCGCTCGTTCATTTGCCCGCTCGCTCGCTCATTTGTTTGTTACTTTACAACATGCACATCTTTTGGGAAACTGGCTTGGCCAACGACACAACGACACAACGACACAACGAGAACAACGAGCACAACGAACACAACGAACACAACAGCGGCAGTACAACGACATAGCGACGGCACAACCGCACTACCGCACAACCACACAACGGCGGCATGACGACACAACGACACAACGACACAATGACACAACGACGACACGACGACACGACGACACAACGACACAACGACACAACGACGACACAGCGACGACACAACGACGACACAACGACGACACAACGACGCAACGACGCAACGACGCGACGACGCAACGACGCGACGAAACGTCGTCAGTTCAGCGCCCCCTCAGCCCACAAATGCCCCTCACAAACGCTGAAACTGTAGCACCGCGGTATTATACCGACCACAAATAATTAACATGGGCTAAACGTGACAAGTAAACTTCGTACCGTTGGTACTGAATCTATCGGAATAAATACAGATATCGAAGTTGCGTTGAGTATGTATTAATTCAAGTATTCAGAATACCGAGGTACTTTAAAATTGGTAAAGTATTGTATGGCCTTTGTGCTGCAGATATGTGTAGTACCTGAGTATTCTAGTACTGTATGTGTGCTGTTTACAACGTGGTCGCTGTGTGTGGTGGGTGGTGGTGGTTGGCGGTATCCTCGGCTCGATCCTTCCTTCGTTCGTTCGTTCGGTCAAGCGTTCGGTCGAGCGTTCGTTCGTTCGTTCGTTCGTTCGTTCGTTCGTTCGTTCGTTCGTTCGTTCGTTCGTTCGTTCGTTCGTTCG
>ENA-OWNT01001852-OWNT01001852.1-seawater-metagenome-genome-assembly--contig:-NODE-1852-length-24133-cov-7.015173_pt1 | contig 24133 bp, 21 predicted proteins | sample MGYA00238136_ERZ651165 | MGnify/ENA primary metagenome ERZ651165 (study PRJEB26861, sample SAMN08777766) | seawater metagenome | isolation source: coastal seawater | place: USA: Florida | collected...
TGCAAGACCTTTTTTGTTTGTAAATCAACTGGTTATGACAACTTCTTCACCTAAAATGAACTCCGAAACTTGAGTTAATACCAGCTCGATACACCCGCCCTAAACCCTATATTTATACCCAGGACGAGATCCAGCAATTGATGGCTGCAGCCAAGGAATTTCCATCAAAAACTGGGTTGAGAAGCTTATCCATTTACTATCTGATCGGCTTACTCGCTTCGACAGGTTTGCGAATTGGTGAGGCGTTAGCACTTACCTGCGATCAGGTTGATCTTAAACATGGCCTGCTTACGATCGAAGGAGCAAAAAACGGCAAATCGCGATTGGTGCCGATACACACCTCAACACAACAAGCGCTATCGCGATATGCAAGGGTGCGTGACGAATATTTTTGTGCATCAGTTAGCTCCTATTTTTTTGTTTCTGAACGAGGAAATCGTCTTTGGGGGCCTGATGTACGCAACATTTTCTACAAGCTTTCACGTGAAGTTGGACTTCGTGGCCCCGACGATCATGCAGGACCTAGTTTGCACGATGCTCGCCATTACTTTGTAGTGCAAACACTTTTGCGTCGGTATAGAAGCGGAGAAGATATCGATACATTCCTACCTATATTGGCAACGTACCTCGGACATTGCAACCTGCAGGACACATTTTGGTACCTGCAAGCGTGTCCAGAACTGATGAGTGCCGCTGTAGAAAAACTTGATTCACGCTGGGAGAAGAATCCATGAAATCACTATCGTTTCCTTCATTGCTAGAGCAGTTTTTCGACGACAGACTGAGACAACAACGTAAAGCTAGCCCTCATACAATTGCATCCTACAGAGATACATTCTGTTTGTTGTTTGAATTTGCACAACGGAAAATTGGGAAATCTCCCTCCAGTATTGCGTTGACTGATATTGACGTTTCGCTAATTACTGGATTCCTCAATGATATTGAGGAGCGTCGAGGTTCGGGAGCCAGCACCCGCAACCTTCGACTTACGGCTATTCGTTCTTTCTGCCGATTCGCTGAACTGCATGATCCCCTGCATTGTGCGCACTTCAAACGAATTCTCGCGATACCGAATAAACGCCATTCCCGCAAAGAAATCAATTTCTTAAATCGTTTTGAAATCGAGTCGCTGTTAGACGCTCCTGATCGTAATCAGTGGATTGGCCGTCGAGATCATGCACTGCTCCTACTAGCACTGCAAACAGGACTTCGTTTATCTGAATTGACGAGTCTTGATCGAAAATCCCTCATTCTTGAGCCGACTGCTTATGTGTGTTGCTTTGGCAAGGGTCGTAAGGAGCGTTATACTCCATTCACGAAACAAACTGCAGCTATTATTAAAGCATGGTTAAAGGAGCCTCCACGAAAAAATACATCTGCGTTATTCCCTAGCATTCACGGCAACAGGCTTAGTGCTGATGCGGTGCAATACTTACTAAAAAAATACGTTCGAATTGCAAGTGAGAAATGTCCTTCTCTAAAAAGGAAACATATCACACCGCATTGCCTTCGTCACAGCGCCGCAATGGAATTGCTACATGCTGGTGTAGATTCTTCGGTTATAGCACTCTGGTTAGGGCATGAGTCTGTGAAAACCACTCAAACTTATCTACATGCACATATGGCGTTAAAAGAAGAAGCATTAGCAAAAATTAATCCTATCAATACAAAACCAAAACGCTACCATGCTGATGATAATTTATTAGAGTTTTTAAAACGCTTGTAACATGTATAAACTATGCCGAGTTTCATAATTCAATGATACAGCTTCAACCATAGTATAATAGCTCGAATATCTAATTGATTTAGTGCTTCGGCATAGTTTACCACTCGACATATTGATTCAAATGCCGCATGCGGCATTTCAATCAGTGGCCAAAACTGATCCGTTACTGTGAAGATGGGCGGCTGAATATCAGCAATGCGGGGGCGGAAAACGCGATCCGTCCGTTTGCGGTTGGCAGGAGGCGCTGGCTCTTTAGTGATACCACCAAAGGTGCCCACGCCAGTGCGGTGCACTACAGTATAGTGGAGACCTGCAAGGCGAACAATCTCTCCCCCGACGAGTACTACCGAGAGGTATTGGCGAAACTCCCCTATGCCGACACTGTTGAGAAACTCGAAGAGTTGCTGCCTTGGGTGGTGAAAGAGAGACTTTTAAAAAATTCCTGATTTGTCGATAGGGGCAGGTACGTCCATCAATTGGCGCTTACGCTATAGCAATTGAATTACCTTCTACATCACGATGCCAGCGCAAAGTAGCTGTTGGAGAAATATTTAATTTTGATGATTCAATGCGTAGTTCGTGCCCCTCTCGCGGCCGCAAGCGAAAAGTATGAGGCAGTAGCTCAACCTGATCGGTAAAATCATATTTCGTTTGATGCAGGATTTTAAATCGTTTCAATTTTATCTACTCATTTAGGCGGTAATGTTTTTAAGTATTGTGGGTTGTCTGACCTTGAAACCGTGTAAAAAAATACAACAACCCGACCCCTAATAATCCTGATACGAGAGACGCTAATAGTATCCCTAATTTGGCTGCGGGAACCAACTCGGCATTAAAAGCCAAATTGGAAATAAAAATTGCCATGGTAAAACCAATTCCAGCCAGCATGCCGGAAGCGAAAATCATCCGCCAATTCAAATCCGTTGGAAGAATCGCAAACCCGAAGCGAACAGCAAGCCAACTAAATAAAAATATGCCAATAGGCTTGCCCAGAACAAAACCAAAAAACACGGCAGTGGTAATCGAATTTGAATAGGCCATATTCGTAAGATCAATTCCTGCATTGGCAAATGCAAACAATGGCATAATGACAAAAGCTACCCAGGGATGGAGCATGATTTCCAATCGTTCAACGGGAGAAAGCGCTTCTCGGGCTGCTGCTTCTGCGGTTTTCAATACATGCCTGGCGTAAGGATTACTGCTCCACTGTTCGCCTGGTGGATGGGCGGCAACAACATCGACGATTTTATGAAGGCGCTCATCGCTTACCCACTTGATTGTTGGCGTCATCAATCCGAGAATGACACCCGTAACCGTCGCGTGGACTCCTGATGCATCGATACACAACCAGATGACAGCTCCAGCACCAAAAAAAAGACCGATACTTCGAATCCCGGCTAAGGCCATCAACCTAATCACCGTAAAACCAATAAGCGACAATCCAATGTATGTTAGGTTTATTTGGCTGCCATAACCGAAAGCCACAACAATTATTGCACCGATATCGTCAACTACAGCGAGAGACAACATGAATATTCGCAACGTACGCGGTATTCGCTTGCCGAGTAAGGCAAGTCCGCCTAAAACGAAAGCTGTGTCCGTTGCCATCACGGTTCCCCAGCCGTTCTGACCCAACTCTCCATACTGAAAGCACAAGTAAATAATTGCAGGTACTACCATGCCGCCAACAGCTGCAGATACAGACAACATCGCTAAACGAGGCTTGCTAAACTCGCCAAGTATGATTTCGCGTTTTAATTCAAGTGCTATCAGAAAGAAGAAGAACGTCATTAAGGCATCGTTAATCCAATCGTGCACCGTACGTTCAAAAGAGTATTTGTGAAAATTGATACCGAGAGACACATCCCAAATACGTTTAAAGTCATCACCAAACGGAGAATTTGCTAAAATCAATGCCAACAAGGTAAAAAATAAAAGCATTAAACCCGCGACGGCTTCAATCTTAAAGAATCGAACGGCGGGATGAGTTAACCAATCAATTGGCGCTTTAGGTAACTCTGAAAAGTGTCCTCTATCGCTTGAGAGGAGAAAATTAGCTAATTTTTTTATCGTCATTGTTCATGAGAAGTTCCTAAATTATTGGTAGGGTTGACCACTCCCAACATTTTCTGTGAGCGCCAATACAGCTATCTTGAAAATAAACGTGGTCGGCTTAGGTAGGCAAGATAGAATTCTTTTTATCTGCTTTCTTTGCTCTCTTCGCCTGCCTTCTCTCTTTTAGAGTCGTAGTTGATTTTTTCTTGATTTCTTTATTGCCTTTTTGTTCTCTGCTCATAACCTTGTCTCCGATTATTGATTAGTACTTCACTCGTTCAATTCAAATACCAATTAAGAAGTGTCGATTGGTTTTGAACATGATTCACTGTCTTTCTCCCGACTTCAGCTTCAGGAGCGCCTTTTTTATCTGCCAAACGTTTTTCTTTACGCAATTCGAGCTACAACCCTTATTTCGAAGAAGTATCGGTGACAGGTTTCATACCCTTTAAAAATTTAAACAAGTCACTGTCAGTCGATAGCACGAGTGTTGTACTCTCACCGATCATTGACGGATAGGACGCCATGGTGCGAGTAAATTCGTAGAATTCCACGGATTGTGGGCTTTGATTATAAGCCAGAGCATAAATTTCCGTGGCTTTGGCATCCGCCAGGCCGCGAATCTCTTCCACCTCTCGATAGGCTTCGGATTGAGTTTTGTTTAAGTCACGTACTCGGTTGCCGCGTATCCTTGCAGCTTCACCATTACCTTCAGAGAGAAAGCGTTCTGCTATCTGTCTGCGTTCGCTAATCATGCGGTCGTATATTTTGGGTCGTACACTCTCGTTATAGTTAATGCGCTTAAAGCGGATATCCAGTAACTCGATACCAAATACACCTACCTTTTCTGCCGCAGCCGTAAATATCTCCTGTTCCACCAACTTGCGTCCTTTTTCAATAGGGACCAATGCACCCATATTGGATTTGCCCTCTGGCATTGACGACGTGGGCGATTTTGTCGAAGTCGCAATTGATGACAAAGGGCTATTACCAAGTAACGTGGTATCCAAAAGTGGTACTCGATCTTTAGTAGTACGAATAATTTCTATCAATTCGTGTTTGGCAACGGCATTTCGGGTTTCACTGCCGAGAATATCGTCTAACCTCGATTGCGCGCTACGTTCATCCCGCAAGCGTAAAAAATACTGTAGGGGGTCAACGATCCGCCAACGGGCAAAAAGATCTACTGAAATATACAATTTATCCTTGGTGGGCATATCCGAAGGAGGACCATCCCACTCAAGCACACGTTTCTCTATAGGGTTAACTTCTTGGATAAAGGGGACTTTAAATTTAAGGCCGGCCTCAATAATTGGGTCGCCTACGGGTTTACCAAATTGAGTAATAATAACTTGTTCAACTTCATCTACCGTGTAGATGGAGCTTGCTAATACAAACCCGCCACCAATTAGAAGTAACAATAAGACAAACTGCTGAATGGCTTTCATCGTTGCGCCTCCTTCTGGGTACCTAAATTGAGTAACGGCAGTAAGCTACGCATCTCATCATCCAGCAGAATTTTTGATTGGATACTTGGCATCACATTCTGCATGGTTTCAATATAGATACGACGACGAGTCACTTCAGGTGCTTTTCGGTATTCAGCAAAGAGTGCATTAAATCGCGCAGCATCACCTTCGGCTTCATTAATGCGCTTAAGTCGGTAACCATCGGCTTCACGAATACGTTGATCTTTTTCACCTTCTGCTAATGGAATGACTTTGTTGTATTCACGCCGCGCTTCATTTATGAGCTTTTCTTTCGACTGCTGCGCCTGATTCACTTCGTTAAATGATTCTTGTACTGGCTTGGGAGGATTGATATTTTTTAACTGTACTTGGTCAATACTGATGCCCATCACGTACTTACTCGACAATTCTTGCATCTTGACCAATGCATCGACTTCAATTTCTTGTCGACCAATGGTAATCACTTCATCCACAGTTCGATCTCCCACCACTTCACGCATCACAGATTCGGATACGTAACGCAGTGTTTCACTGGGTTCACGCACTTCAAACAAAAATTTCACCGGGTCTGATATACGGTATTGAACCACCCACTCCACTAAGGCAGCATTCAGATCGCCCGTCACCATCTGTGTTTCACGCACGCCATTGCGAGCGCCTTGATTGGCATCCGTGGCCCCCGGCGTGGTAAATCCAAACTCTTGTTTTAACTGCCGTTTAACGGGAACCGTCGTTGCTTTATCCATGCCAAGTGGCAATTTAAAGTGCAATCCGGGCGGCACTTCTTTTAAATGTTTGCCAAACCGTTGTATGACAGCCACAGAGTCACTGGGCACCGTGTAATAGGATGACCAAACGCTTAGCCCAACAATAATCAGGATGATAAGCACAAGCGCTGCGCTGGGGCTGCCGCCTGGGAATAAGGGTTTTAAGGAATCTAATCTACGCTTGATGAGCAATTCAAGATCGGGAGGTGTTTTCGACTGGGATCCCCAAGGACCTCCAGGGTCATCATTATCTTGGGACGGCATGATATGTTGCCTTTGGGTAGGAATGGATAAGATTATCCATTCCTACCCAATATGAGGGTTACAAAGTGCGATTACAAGTGGGGCAGGTAATTAAAGTGAAAATAGCGCTACAGCTGGGAAGCTATCTTGGCTCCACTGTGAATCGAGCATCAAAAATGATCACAAGACCGGCTCGCCAAAGCACATCGAGAAGGACACCCATAGCAAGGAAGAATGGTAGCCTGCCGGGAAAATGAGCCGCTTCAAGTTAACGACGAGCTACTTTGAACAACACAGAGCACCGCATCGGCAAGTATATCCAATGACTGGCAATACCTGTGTTTATCGCCCAAATGGCTCTGCTGTGCCTGCATATCGCTGTTCGTTTCAACTTGTGAAGGTGCTACTTGATTTCGTAGCGATAATGGGGATTTCATACCAGATGAAAGGGAAAAGTAGGTTGTTTTTAGATCTAACATTAAATAAGTCTTGATTATTTAATGTTATTTTGTGCTGTTATTCTGTATCTCGAGCGTTTAAATTAGTATGTATATACATGGTACGTAATACAGTACAAAATATACCGAGAGGTGAGTTATGGCGAGAGGCGGCATCAATAAGGCACTGGTATCCAGCGCGCGAGAAACCCTGATCAGTCGGGGCGAAAACCCTTCCATCGACGCAATTCGAGTAGAGCTGGGCAATAATATAGATAGCGGCAATTAATATAATATTTTTACTTGAAAGGCCTTGCTTAGGGCTTTTAGGGGGCTAGAATAGTCATAATATAGATAGCAGTTAGTATAATATATGTCGCCATGATCACCCCGATTAAAGCCAAAGCCCGAATCGTCACGGACAACACCGGGTTTGAATGTGAGATGCCTATCATTGTTACCGAGCATGGCGTTATGAACCCGCTGCTGGATTACCTGCTGTCTCACCAGCATGATCGTAGCGATTCGTGGCGTGAGCGTGTCGTTCATGCCACTTACTTGCTGGTACAGTATATGGAGGCGAACCTGGATTGCTTTTCAGACCCCAAACACATGTTTGTGTCATTCGCACAGCGACTTTTCAGTGGCACAATCAACGATGAAGGGCTGGATCCTTCTGGGCTGTACTGGCTGCCCTCGACCGCCTCAACAGCAAATGGGCTGATTGTATCGTTGACAGGTTTGACGGATTATCTGGCCGACAACCTCGGCACTTTGCATATGAACCCCCTGTGCACAGCCTCAAGCCTGGAGCAACGCTTGAACTATGCTGCTTGGTTTAGGCGCAATCATCACGACTTTCTGGGCCATATAAAAGATAAATCGGTTAGCTCGACCATTGAGCAAGCCCGACATATTCGCGGTCGACGCGCCATAGTGACTGTGCACGATGATGTGATTGCCTTCCCTGAAAAACTGTTTGAGCGCTTTTACCTGCAAGGTATCGGTGGAACTAAAGACCCTCGCGTTGCGTTACGCAATCAACTCATTGTGCTGATGATGCATTATGCGGGTTGCCGTGAAAGTGATGCGTTGCATCTATGGGTCGATGACGTACTGATCGACCCGTTTAATCCAGATAATGTTATTGTGAGGCTTTATCACCCCGAAGAAGGCAAGGCCCCCAATAATTGGCAAGGGCGCAATGGCGTTAGCAACCGCGCCGCCTATCTGCGTGAGCGCTACGCCCTGACGCCGCGCAACCGTCTTACCGGCACGCAAAAAGTAGGCTGGAAGTGCAAGGTTGTGGATCATAAAGACAACTTCATTCAGCTGCACTGGTTCCCTGCCCAAGCCGGTATTTTATTTGGCAAACTGTGGCGCAACTACGTGCGATACCTTGCTGTCACCGATCGGCAACACCCTTATGCATTTATCTCTTTCGAGCCCGCTTCACTAGGTAAGCCCCTGACTGTGAACGCCTTTAAAGATGCCTACAACAAGGCGATGCATCGTATTGGTCAGACGCCCGCCAAAATCGAAGGGCGGAGCCCCCACGGTCACCGTCATGCGATGGGGAGGCGATTGGAGAAAGCGGGTTTACATCCCCGCATTATCCAGAAAGTGTTACATCACAGCTCCATGATCAGCCAGGAACCCTATACCGCCCCTGGTCTGGACGGTGTAACCAAAGCACTGAATCATGCCACTGAAGCGCTAGCGCAAAAAATGGAAAACGGCCAGGCGACATTAGCCGCCACAGACTGGAATGCATTATTGGAACACGGTTTTGAGGATATTGATCCGAATGGATTAATGAGCGGCCCCTTCCCGACTTTAAAAGGATAAGAAATAGTGGAAGAAAAAGGACGTAGACAAGACGGACGTAGCACTGATCTGCATTGCCACTGGTTTACAAAAAAATACGGTGATGACTGGGAAGCCTGGCGGGCCTATGCCGATGCCTGGCTGCATGAGCAGGATAAGGGATTAGCCTCTCGCCGAGAGGCAATCGGGGCATTCCTAGAAACCTATCTGATTGGAGAAGGACTGCCTTCGGAGCCAGCCTTGATCCTAAAAGCGGGGGCTGGCCTACCCCCGTTGCTGGCAGTGCTCGAAAGGACGCTGAACAGCAAAGCTAAATCCGAGCGCAATAACTACATCGTTGAGTTTGTGGATTGGATAATAGCCCTAGATTTCAGTGAACCGAATGATCACGGGGTACTATTGCCGCTTGTGAATAATCCCTTCAAGCGAGTCTTGCAAAAAGTCTCCAGTATCGAGTCGGTACACAACCCGTTACCGTATAGATACATCAAGGAGTTGCGTACCATCCTGTGCCCAAAACCCGACGGCCATTTTAGAGATTGGACGTGGGTGACGGCGATAACGGGAAAAGGTGCTGGAGGAACAAAAGGCGACTGGTTTGAAGTCGAACCCAATCAAATCGACAAAAACGATCCGGATTGCGTCTGGCGCGAGCGTATAATGCTGCCGGGGCAATACAGAACCATCAATGGCAGACAAACCAAGCTCAAGCAAGAGCTGACCATCCATGAGATGTGGTCCCCCGTGAGTGCCATGGCGTTATTCGTCAAACTGCATTTGCCACTGCGCACTTATCAGGTACGAATGCTCGACTCTGGGGAAGCCGACACTTGGCGCTACGACAGCGGCCGATTTGTGCTGAACAATCAACACAACTTTGCTCTTGGGAGCGAAAAATCCCCCTGGGGACGCGGGGTATTTCGCCGCATGCGCTCGCCCGATACCGGCGAATTCCACACGGGCATCTACATCAATACCAATAAAACGGCCGATCAAAACAAGGATGCTGGGGATCGGGGCTACGTCATTCCCTGGGAGCATCCGATCATTTTGCGCTGGCTGGAAAAACTGCGTAATTGGCAAGAAAAATACAATCCCATTGATCGCCCAATGCCCTGGACATCACTGCTGAAAAAGCACATCGGAAATATTAAATCCACACAAGCCCTGATAAACATGGGCTCGACCTGTTTCCTATTCCGTAATGCCAGCGCGGCAAGTTCCGGGGATAAGACAAAACCACTTACGAACCAGGCAATAGCTATATTGTGGTATCGCCTACTGAACACACTGGAAGAGCGTGTCTTCGAGCGCGACGGACCACTCAGTGACGGCATGCGTATACGCTTTGTGAAGGACTACGGCACCGATTACCCTGAAGGCCAGAGATCAGCCACCGAATTCCCTCTGCACAGCCTGCGCGTATCGCTGATCACGCATTACGCCATGGATGGGGCGGTGCCGCTGCCGGTGTTATCCAAGCTCCTGGCCGGTCACAGCCGTCTGATCATGACGATATATTATACCAAAATCACTCCGGCAGTGATGCGTGACAAAATGGCTGACGCCGAGACTCTGATCGAATCTAGGGAGAGTCAGCAGCTGGATGCTTTTGTGGCCAATGCTGAGCTGGAACAGATCAAGGACAAGACCGTGTTCCGGGATGCGGACAGCATCGAGGTGGCGCTGATGAACCGTAATCCGGCAGGATGGGAGCAGCGGCATATCGGGGTGTGTCTAGCAGGCGGAAATACCCTGAGGCCCGATGAAAGTGGCAGCATAGCCGGTTGTTGGAATGGCGGAGAATGTCTCCGTTACACTGAGAGCGCTGCGGCGCGAGTTTATGCCCCCGTCCCTCATGGTAACGAAAACTGCATCCGCTGCCGCTGGTTTATCACCGATGCCTCCTATCTGGATGCGCTGCGAGCACATTTCAATAGCCTTAGTTACCAGGCGCAATTAGCAGTCAATCTAGCGCTGGAAACCGAGCAGGCTGTAGAAAGCATTGAAGATGCTCGCTTTATCTGTGAATCATCCGGCGAACCCTTTACCAGGCAAGCCGAATTACAGGCCGCGAACCGACGCTATGAAAAACAGTTGGTCGAGGCGGATGAGTATGCCAAGGACATGCGGGCCTGCTTTACCATGATTCATCGCATCGTCGACATCGAACAAAATCGCGCCGATGATGATAACCGGCAAAAGCTGGTCGCCGTAGGCACACTGAATGACATTCATCAACCCATCAGTTTGCTTGAAACACGGTCCGAATTATTCCAACTCTCAGAGATTTGTGAGGATGCCGAATTTTACCCGGATCTGGCCGATGAATTGCGCAAAACCCCCTGCATTGAAAAACGCTCACGCACCCTGAACACTTTATTGATGCGCGAAGGCTATCAGCCGGTGTTCATGATGATGGATGAACAAATGCAGTTGATTATGGGGAATGCACTGATGCGGCGCATGGCCCAACAGATGAGCACTGACGACTGGCGTATAGAAGGAATGCAACGGGTTGCCGGAATCATTGAAGCCGGTCAATCGTTGAGTGAGGCTGGCATACTCGACAGCGGGGTCAAAGCCTTGGAAGCTGCCTGGCAGCAGCCGGTATTACAACTCAATGATCTGTTACAGCCCAATAAACCGACATTGGAGGTGGTACGTGACGACGATTGATCCCGCAAAATTTCTGGCCGACTTGAAGAATGGAGCCAGCAAACGTAAATGCAATTCCCTGGATCTGATTTATGGCATTCTGGAAAGGCATACTGCGTCGGGAGAACGGGACTTCTCCATTGCCACCATCGGTCGCCTTTCCGCCAGCGCTGGCGGCCCCTCATCCCAGAGCATCCGTAATCCAGGAGGACTCGATTACCGGCGACTAATTGAGGTATGGGCGCAAGCTCACGGTACGACCCGTAAAAAACCACCCTCACAGGGTAGTCGACCCAAGGTGCCCACTCGGGATGCCGATATCCTCAAGCGTATTGAGGACCCGGCGTTACGCGCAGTTGTTGGTGCCATCATGGCTGAGCGTAATCGCTTCCAAAACGAACTGCGCGTACTGAAAAGCCAAACCGAGTTCACCATTGATCGCCGCCCAGTCAAGGGCGTACTAGAGCAGCCGGTTGAGCTGCTGCCTTCGTTAGCCGGCGTGCTGAATGACGCCGAGCGTGAGGCGCTGGAGCATGCTATTTCAGAAAAACTACTGACAGAAAGAGGCTGGCGGGCGTTCGAGAACGGCCGAGTGAAGGATGAAAACAACCGGCACCTTTACAAACCAGGATACCTGTTGGCGATTAAAAAAATCCTCACGGAGACCAACCATGGCTAATGGACAGCAGCTGGCACAAGAGAATAAACAAAGGTTCGATGCCTGGGTCAGGGAGCGCTATGCGGCTAACGACTGGGCAGCTTATGTGCGCGGCAATAAGCTGAATCGCTCTGAGATCGCCCGCGAGTGCGGCTTCGCCAAGTCGGCACTTCAGCAAAACCCAGCGATCAAACAGGCGCTTGCGGACGTTGAGGCCAATCTGAGCAGGCAACAGATTCTAAAACCTCAAGCAAGAAATCCTGACGCTGGCCAACATGGTTCAATAGCCGAGCCTGTCAGCAAGCGTGAAAAGCAACGCCTAAACCAACTTGAACAGCAAAATCAGTCACTACGGGCCGAGAATGCCACGCTCAAAGACAAGCTCCGGAAAATGAATTTACTGGATGAGTACCTGATGGAAACCGGACGGGTGCCGCGATGACCGACTGCATCCTGCAACTGCGCGTCGCCAGTATCCGTAGCCGCAAATCCCACGGCGTCATATTTAGCGCATACTCAATTTGCGACAACGGAATCGCGGATAACAGGCAAATCTTTGTCGTGCGGGCAGTCGGTAAAGACTACGCTCATATCCAGCCCGGCGAGCTTTGGGAAGCGGCTGGTGAACTGACCGAACAGCACATTACCATCAACGGCTATACCAGAACCGAATACCAGATCAATGCCAGCGAGCTGCGCTTGCTTAAACCTTCAGGCAATCAGATCATCTGCTGGATTGAGGAGAATAACAAGATTCATGGCATTGGCAATGTAAAGGCGCAAAAGCTGTGGATGCACCTAGGCGAAGACTTGTATACAGCTCTCGATGCCGGTGACGCTAAGCCTCTGTTGAGCGTGATTAATAACCCGGACATCGTGCACAACCTGTTGGACGTATGGCATGAAGAGGGTGATACCGATACGCTCAAATGGATGCAAGACAACCGTATTCCTCTGGCGTTGTCACGCAAAGTAATCCGATTCCATGGACGCAATACTTTGCCTGCCCTGAAAGAGGATCCTTATCGCTTATTGTCATTCTGTGCGGCTTGGAACACCGTTGACCATATTGCCATCGACCGCTTGGGATTGACTCACGATGACCCGCGTCGGCTTCAGGCCGCAGCCGAACAAGTGCTATATGATCAAATGACCAAGGGGCACACCTGCCTTGATGCAAGGACCGCCCTTGAGTGTTTGGTGCGCCTACTGAAATCCAAACCACTGGCCGAAGCTGCCGTGCAACACGCGGATAAAAACAAGGTGATCAAAGTCATAGATGGCAGGCTGCAGACAGCCGGTTGCTGGATAATGGAGCAGACTGTCGCCCACTTCATCGCTGAATCCATTAAGCAACCATGGCAGCAACCCATGCTGAATGCGTCTGTCGATACACTCATTGATCGCTTCGAAACATCCGAAGCCCAGGCTTTAGGTGTATGTGACTTCAGACTCAACCCGGGCCAGCGACAAGCCGTTAAATGCTCGTTTCAAAATGGCTTCAGTGTGATCACAGGTGGTGCCGGTGTTGGTAAAACGACTGTCCTCAAAGCCCTCTACCGACTACTGGATGAGCTGGGCAAACCGCGCTTCCAAATGGCACTCTCAGGTCGCGCAGCCAAACGAATGTCGGAAGCCACTGGTGAGCGAGCCTATACCATTGCTGCGTTCCTAAACAATATTCGGGCAGCCGATTTGGGGACGAACCCCGTCATCATCATTGATGAAGCATCGATGGTTGACTTGTCCTCAATGTACCGGCTGATCAGGAAATTGCCTCCCTGTTGTCATATGGTATTAGTGGGCGATGCACACCAGTTGCCGCCTGTCTCTTCGGGTTTGGTGTTGCATTGCTTGATGGATGTGCCCGGTGTGCCGATCTCTGAGCTGACCGAAGTGAAGCGCCAAGCCGATGACAGTTACATTCCCCATTTTGCTCACGCGGTGCGATCCGGGGTTTGGCCGACCGAGCTGCTGGCGCAGAATGTGGAGGCCCATATTCAACTGGTGCCCTGTGCTGACCGCGATGTCGTCAACACGGTGGTGGCGCTGTATCTGGAGGATAGGGCTAACACTCAGATTCTCACCACCACCAATGCCAATACCTTCTCGGGCTGCCAAGTCATCAATCGGGAGTGCTGTTATCGTTTGACAGCCAACAACGGAGCAAAAGCGCTTAGGCTGTACGACGAAAATACCGGTTTTTACGAAGGTGATTTACTGCTCTATACCCGCAACGACTGGGAGCGAGATCTACAAAATGGCTCTCTGGGTCAACTGCTCGAAGTGTTTAATACACCGCAATTCATGACCATAGGCGAGTCAGGCAAGGAACGTGAGGTTGAGGCACTCGCTCTCGCCACATGGGAAGGTAGAGTATTGCCGGTGCTAGAACGAGATATAGAAGCCTTGCTACATGGCTATGCGGTTACGGTGCATAAGGCGCAGGGCTCCCAGTTCAATCGCGTTATTGTTCCCATCACCGCTGGGCGTGTGGATCGCACCTTGATCTACACTGCCCTTACGAGGGCCATTGATCAAATTGTGATTGTTGGTGACCTGAGCGTTGTACAGAAAGCTGTGGCATCTGCTCCGTCGGCAACGCTACGAAGCGTTGGACTATTAAATATGCTCACGTGATTTCGGAGGAAGGGAATATAGGGTGGGGTTAGCAATTGTCTTTAAATATAGCGGCGCTGAAATATTCATTTACATAGTATGCATTACACATTGGTATCACAGGAGCAGAAATCATGGCTAGGGGTGGCATAAATAAAGCGTTGGTCAAGCAGGCAAGAGATGCTCTTTTGGCTAAAGGTCAGAATCCGTCGATTGACTCGATTCGGGTCCAATTGGGCAACACCGGTTCGAAAACTACAATCCACCGTTATCTGCGCGAGCTGGAGGAAGAGGAAGGTACCCGTCTTGACGATGAAACGCTGCTGAGCAACACTCTAAAGGATATGGTTGTCCGCCTGGCCGCACGTCTTCGAGAAGAAGCAGGCGCGATTGTTGAGCAAGCAACAGAACAGCACCACGCCGAAAAGCAACAGTGGACAGCCCGCAATGATACAGCGCAACAAGAGCTGACAGCAGCTAATGAACGCATCGAAGAACTGAAAACTCTCCTGGCTAACGCACAACAATTGCACGCCGATGCGAGCGAGAACGCCCACGCTATGTCAATCAAGACACAGCGTCTGGAGCAGCAGGTCGAAGATATTATAGAACAGCTCAAGGGCAAAGATGTGCATATCCAATCACTGGAAGATAAGCACCAGCACGCACGGGAGGCCCTTGAACACTACCGACAGTCAGTGAAAGAACAGCGCGAACAGGACCTGCGACGCCATGAGCAGCAAATTCAACAACTACAAGCCGAGCAGCGCCAGCTGAACCAGACATTATCGATCAAACAAACCGATATTACTCAGCTGAACAAAGACAATGCGCGGCTGGTTGCTGAAGTCGGCGAGGCACAAAAGCAGCTTTCAGCCTCGGAATCTAAATTGCAGGCCCAAGAAAGACAGCTTAGGGCTGCTGAAGAAAAAATCGTATCGCTAACAGCACATTTCAGTGATCAACAGGTATCAGTTGATAAACAAGCCGAAGCCCTATCCGCACTAAAGGCTGAACTTACCGACGCCGAAGAGGTAAAACACTGTTTGGATATTGAGCTGGCCAAGCTCCGAGCCGAACTTGAGGTGAAGAACCTGGTTATTGCGAAATTGGGTATTGATGAATAATTTCGTGGGCCACCCACCGATCAAGCAGCTGGCACAACTCACAGCTACACAGGGTGGATTAAGGAAGAGGTTGGCAGTTCCAAATCCCCCTGACACAAGATCCCCTCCCTCAGCACTCTGCGCATTCATCGGATCTCCACCCTGTTATGCCTTTCTATTTTAGCGCCCTCAACGTCATTCTGCTAAAAATACTCCGGGGTTTGGGGCGGAGCCCCAAGGTTTGATTATATTATTTTGATTATATCATCGAGTTAAAAAAGTCCGTAAACGCAGCCCACTCAGTCACTCACATGGTTTGATTATACTTTTTGCTATATATAAGTAATACCGGTTCAAAGTCCACTATCCATCGCTATTTGCGCGAGATCGAAGAAGAGGCGTCGGCTCGACTGGATGACGAGGCTTTGCTCAGTCAGCCAATAAAAGAGCTTGTCGGACGCCTCGCCTCAGTGCTCCGCCAAGAGGCGCAGTCCCTAATTGAAGAACATCAAACCAAGCATCAAAATCAGGTCCACAAGCTAACCGACCGACTTCAGGAACTCGAAACCTCGCTTGCCAGCACAAATAAAGCATTGGAAACAAAGGAGCGTGAACTGAAGACCGTGCTTTCTGATCTTGATGCCAGCAAAGCTTCCGAGGAAACGTTAAAAGCAAATTTCACCAAAGCAAATCAAGCTAACGAAAAGCTTCAAGCATTGTTAGCCGAGAAGCAGGCTCAGGTCGAATCACTGGAAGAAAAGCATCGCCACAACCGCGAAGCGATGGAGCATTACCGGCAATCCGCGAAAGAACAGCGCGAGCAGGATCAGCGAAAGCATGAGCATCAAGTACAGCAATTTCAGGCTGAAATTAGGACCTTAAATCAAACGATTTCTGTCAAGCAGACTGATATCACGCAACTGAACAAGGACAACGGTAGATTGGCGGCCGAGCTTGGTGCCACGCAGAAAATGATTGCAAAACTGGACTCCGAGCAGCGCAAATTAACAGCCAACCTGGGGTCAAAAGTAGAAGAAGTCGAGTCGCTTAAGGCCCAACTTTCCGAGTTCGAAGAGCAAGCAGAGGAGTTCGGTAAGCTCAAAAAGCTGAATGAAGAGCTTCAAGCCTGGAAAGCCGAAGCGTCCGTGTCGATTGGCAAGCTCGAAACGGAAATCTCAATTAAGACAGAAATGATGAATCGCTTGCTGGAAAAAAGAAGTAACACCCCAGAAGCCAGTGGGTGACCTGCTGCTCTCAGGCTCAGTAGGGTATTTGCTCTTATCGCGGGCCACCTAAGGCGCTTCGCAGACCTTTTTGCTGTTTTACGACAGAGAAGGCTCATCCCCGGTCGGCCGTATGATTTTAGCCCAAAGAGCAGGTGTAAATCGATAGCAGAAGTCAGTGTTGTATCGAATTACGCATACCATGCGTAATTGCGCGTAATTTCCAAAAATTAGAGTGGCGCCAGGGGTTTGTATTCGAGTGGTTAAATTTAGACGTTTCACCGATACCTAAACACAGATTCTGGATATTTTCAATAAAAACAGAAGGTTAGGGTAACTTTGGCGAATTTTTCCAGAATGACGGCCGACCCTCTGGTTGCCAAGAACCGCAGCACGGGAGAAATGACTTCGCGCCAGCTGCGCAGAATTGTTCAAGAGGCGTTCGATATGGCACATAACAAAATGAAAGAGGAAGGTTTCACTAAAGAGGCCAAAGCACTTAGGGAGGCCACCACGCACTGGTTACGCCATACCGGCGCATCACAGGATATCGCCAGCAGGCCGTTAAAACATATGGCAGATGATCTCGGCCATGCGAGTATGGGGACAACTGATAAAGTCTATATTCAGTCTGATATGAAGGAACGCGCTCACTCTGGGAAGAAAAGGGAAGTATGAATGGATTTGCGCAATAGCAGCATCGGCGTTTCTTAAAGTCTCCTATCTACCGCAGACCTGACTTTACTGTAGGGCACTCTCTTCCAAATGGTGATTGTCGGCAGTCTGTTGCGGTCCTTCGCAAGTACGTTAAATTTTCAGCAATGAGTTCCACACTTAGAGATATCGAATTACCGGGTTCTACCCGAAGAGGTCATTCTCGTGGCAGTAAAAAGCACTCGTTGGATGACAGCTGCTTCCACAAAGCGGTCATTAAAATTTTTCCTGATCGGCGGATCGCTTTCTGAATTGATTATCTCTGTGCTGCCAAAGCTGCCCGTTGATAACGTAGAAATTTAATAGACCGCTACTCCAAAGCGGTCATTCCCGCGGATCTAAAATGGCATGAACGAAATCCCGCTCCCTACCCATAGCGGATCTTAGTCTGCCAAAAATTAGATGATTTTATGAGTTTGGAAATGTCCGGTATATGCTCCAAACCTGCTAATATCCACTCAAATGCGTTATGAGGTTCTGGTGCACACCATATCCAGAAGACTGTTCACCTTTCCCAGAACACCCGCAGCCAACTGAAAACGAAGTCGCCAATCGGATTGCCAAAAGCAAATCCCACAAATACGGCTAAGGTGACAGTGTTTGCAAAACCGGTAACAGCGATCGGCACCCCAGCATTGACAAAATGTAAACAGAGGCATGATCACGAAGCCAACCCATTCAACACTTGAGGTCCGAAATTGAATGACATGGAGAACTTCGAATCGTTTCTTTTATGATCGGAATCAAAGGTGCGGCAACACTAAAAGTTCTTATCCCACACTGAAGAAGCCTAGGAATATGCTCTTTGCGCCCGGCAAGTTCACCGCACAATGACAATGGAGTGTCGGGCACATCATGGTGGACCAGCTGTAACAACCTGAATATAACCTCCGATGCATCGTTGAAGTAACGTTCAACAGCCGCATTTTCCCTGTCGGCAGCGAACGTATATTGAGTTAAGTCGCTCGTTCCGAAACTCATGAAATCAACATATTTGGCGATCTCTTGTGAGGAGAGCGCAGCTGCCGGAGTTTCGATCATTGCCCCCAGTGTCGGGGGCGAAGCTATCTGCCGCTGTTTGCACAACAGGGCTAGCGCGTCCTTTACCACCAAAACATCATCCGGCATCGTCACCATAGGCACGAGAATCTGCATATCGAACTCCTTGACTAACGCTAGAATCGCCTCCAATTGCGTCTTTAGCAGTTCAGGATACCTACGCAGCATACGGATACCTCGACGACCCAAAGAAGGATTAGTTTCAGCCAAGAATCCGATAAAAGGCAAGGGCTTGTCGGCACCAACATCCAAAAGCCGTACACACACCGATCGGCCCTTGGCCACATTAAGAGTGTGACGCATCTCACTCACAAGTTCATCCGTATTGGGCGGCACCGAACGCCCGATGTAAGCCTGTTCAAGGCGATAGAGGCCAATGCCTTCTGCACCGTTTAACATAGCCTTTTCGGTATCTTCGCTATTCCCCACATTAGCGAGGACATTAATCGCCACACCATCTTGGGTCACAGCAATGTTTAACGCGCGCTCTTGAGCCACACGAATTGCATGGGCGTTATCATCCACTTTTTTTCGAAAGTTGGCTTTCTGTTTCTCTTCGGGGTTGACCGTTACGATTCCAATATCCGCATCCACCAGCGCCAAGGCACCATGACGCGCGGCCGTCATAACATCGGGCATACCTGAAATGCATGGCAGCCCCATTTGCCGTGCAAATAGCGCAGCATGTGAGCCTATAGACCCAAACTCCAAAAGAACCGCTGCCGTCGAACGACCGCTAAGAAAAACCGTGTCTGAGGGCAATAAACGCGAGGTGACAAGCACACAACCCTCAGGGATCACTTCCAATGGGTGGACTGTAATTCCGGCAAGGGCATTGCGTAGACGTATCGAGATATCACGAATATCATCGCCTTTTTCCTTGGCCATCTGTGACTCCATCAACAAAAACCGTTTTTCCCAGCGCAGAAATACACTCTTTACAGCGCTACTTGCACACACCAGATTATCGACGATTTCTTTTCTTAATTCCTCTCTCAACGCAGCATCATTGAGCATCTGTTTATGCGCACTAAAAACCTCAGCTAGTCTTGTATCAACCTCTATTTCTACCTTTGTTGCCAAGACAATTAAATCTTCAGATATCTTCGCTGTCGCCACATCAAGCCGTGAAAATTCTTCTTCAACGTTTTTTTGCTCAATATCTACAGGCACGTCTACAGGGCCTAATAGGCCAGAGTGCAGATGAATAATACCCTCGGCCAAACCGGGTGATATCGGGTTCCCTTTCATGGTGAATGCTTGATTTTTCTCAGGCATAGGGTTAACTCCTGCTTGCACGATTGCGCCCATTTTAAGAACTGGTGACATTCTTTAATACGCGACATTTCTGTTGTCGATTGTAAACTACTGCCGAAGCACTCCCGGTCTTATCGACAATAACGGAATGATCAATAATCAGATCGAATGGAAAAATCGGATTGATTTTTTGGGGATCACCACCCTCTTCCGATACAGCATCGCGCATAGCAGCCAAAATCGGCAATAATCAAAGATTTTACATCTCGATTGATTGGGAGAGCCACCAGCAACAAGGCTAAGGTATATATTCTTGGCAGTATGTTGATCATAGACGGTGTTTCTCACGTGTTTTTTGTCATCGGCAGCGTACTGAGCGCCAGTAACAACACAAGCATTCACAGTGACTAAATCAACCATCATCGCTGACGAGATTTGTTGACGGCATACAGGCAGATGACATAAAAACCCATGTCATGGCAAGATGGAAATGCGCGCCTGAAAAAGATTTTGACTGAGCCTGGACACTAGCCAAAATAATAAAAAAAGGAGTAAGCCGTAGAATTCAACAGACCGTGTAGCTGAGGTCCATAAAAGCGGGCTGGGTGATTTTCCAGGAGCCAATTGTACCAGTTCCAGCGGCGAATATATATAGCCACAGGTCAGAATGGAGCCAATTACAGAGCGAATAGGGCCTACCGGAAAAAGTATTTTAATTCCAGCCTCTGGTAAGCTGAGACATGTATAGCTATCCAGGCGTTCATGTCCGCTATGTCAGGACTGTAGACTTTGGTGGATTTCCCGTTGGATAAATTTCAACCTACAATACCCATCTAACCCATCGCCCTGAAAGGCCCCTATTCCTCAGTTAACAGACATACCCAAATTCAAAGGTGGTGCACAAGCTTAATCACCTACCTTTGCTTGCAATGTTCACCGTATTGACGATAACCATCATTACACGCCCACGCGTTACCGCTATAGTCAATGTGGGCATTACTGGGAATCTTTAAGAGAGAACACGTATTGTTGACTTTTTTGAACCCTCTTTGACAGCGCCATTCGTTTCCAGAAGCTTTTAAATAACCGTTGGAAGGCACGTTTATTTGGATGCATCTCTGGTTATCTTTCTGATATCCACGTGCGCATTTCCAGTTTTTACCACTGTGATCAATAAAGGCATGTTCAGGAATGTCTAGCGCGATGCAGGATTCTTTGTCTTCTTTGTACCCTCTAAGGCATTCCCAGCCTTTGTCATGAAAAGATCCCGTGGCATAAGCATTGGCAGGAATGATGATGGTTACACAAGCCTTGTCGATTTTCTTGTAGCCTTGTTCGCAATCCCAACCAGGGCCATAGCTTGAATCGACCAGCATGGCGTGTTCGGGCACGTTAATTTTAACACATTGACCGTGCTCTTCCCGAAAACTGCGTTCACATTTCCAACCTTTGCCATAATAGGAATCCAGCAGATAAGCGTTTGGCGGGACGATCACGGCTTCACACGCCTCATTTTTTTTCATAAAACCTCGCTTGCACTTCCATTGCGTTCCAGAATCATCTAGATAAGCGTTATCAGGTATTTTTATCGCGATACATTTTTTATTAAACTCTTTAAACCCTCGATTACACTTCCATCGGTTACCGTAATCACTTGCATGTGCGTTATCTGGCCTTTCAGCGGCTGATTCATTTTTAGAACATACACTGACAGATAAGAGCGTCATCAATATACCAATTGCAACGGGCGCGAGTGTTATTTTTTTCAAATAGACGTTCATTGACGTAATCCTTGGGCAGAAGCCCGATTTATAACATTATTAAGTCACAACTAAGCTACTATTTTGAGCGGGGACCGTTAAGTCCAATTTACTAACGGTCCGAGTCATTAATCTGAACTGGCGACAATTATTGGCCAACACCGGTTAACTTTCCTCTCAGGGGAAATAGATGTGTACGCTGAGTTTTCTTTATCTCCTTATTCAAGCACTGATCAACAATATGAAAAATCGCTTGGTCATAGGTCATTCCTTGATCAATTCTGCAGGCCTCAGGAAAATAACTGGATCCAAATGTCATTCCCGGCACCAGATTAACCTCCATAAAAAAACACTTTCCTTCTGTGTTTGTTTTAATATCAATTCGGGCAAAATCATCAGCTCCCACGCCAATGAATACCTCAACCGCCATTTTCTTTATTCTATTTCTCAATGCGCTGTCTTTAATTTTTTTTAGTGTTTCAGAATTTTCCTTTTTAACGATTGATCCCAATATGCGGCGGCCACCGTTCGATTTAGGTGGTATTATTTCAATCGGGGATACGATTAATTCACCGCTTTTTGTTTGGAGTACCGCGACAGTAAATTCTCTTCCGCCAAGATATTCTTCAGCAATTGTTGGCTGATTATATGATTTTTTGATAGAAGCGACCTTACTTTGAAATTCTACAAAAGTAGAGATGTAGGACTGGTCATCGATGCCATTTCCATTGGCCGCGTCACGGGGCTTTAAAAATAGCGGGTATTTTAACGGAAGGGAATCTTCGGTAAGGTGCTCTCCCGCAAAGGCAGTGAAGAATTCCGCTGTTGCTATACCTTTGTTTTTTAGATGTGTTTTTGCAAGAACTTTGTCTGAATCGAACTTTAGAGCCTCTCTTGATGATCCGGAGTGCGCGACAGAATTTTTTGTGAAGTATTCAGATAGCCAGATATCCTTTCCGTTTTCAATGGCAACATATTTAACTGCAAGAATGGCAAGGTCAGGTTTTCGTTTTAGAACATGACGTAGATCTTCTTCTGTTGTACAGGAACTTACGCGAACACTATGGCCCGACTTTTTTATTGAGTTCATGACGCTCGTGCAGGCAATTTGTGTACCAAAGCCCGTCTCTTTCATTGTTTCGTTTGGGGTAGTGATTATTTCAAGTTTCATGGTGTTCTCAGTATGTTTATGCTTGGTGATGTGCGTCTGTCAGCCCCATGTATGGGGTGCAACACTTTAGTTTTGGTTGTTCAGTCAATTCGTTTTTTGTCAACTCATATACTTAGCCATTGACTAAGGAATATGTATGAATATTTTCTACGGTAATGGATGCTCGAAGAAAAAAGCGTCTGTGACTTTGCTAGGGGAATTCTGTCAGGTGTGCCCACGCCATGCCATTCCTGGCGTTCGATGCAAACTCGGTTTGCGTCAAAATAATGAGGCCGACATCTGCAGGATCGTCTATTAGCCTCATCGCTTTCTCTACTGCTTTGCGCGGGCTTATCTGTTGTTCCAGCCAGGAATAGACCTCTCGAGCCAGCATTTTTAAAGCGATAAATTCACCATCGCCAGTGCATGCAATGGCACCTAAAGGCCCACAAAACAATCCACATCCAGGAAGGGGTACATCACCAATGCGTCCAATAGCGGCTTTTGCTAAACCGCCGGAACTGAGTGCGGCAGAAAATGTCGTCCCGTCAAAAACAACAGCTCCCACTGTGTCGCAAGAAGGCAAAGTGCTGTCGTTTTGAGCTTCATTTGCAACTCCGCTGCTCAAAGGTTGAGTAGCTATACGGTGTTCTTGTGCAAACGTTCTCACCCCATCTCCAGCAATAATAATGTGAGGAGAGTGAAGCAATACGCCTTGCGCTATACCGATAGGATTTTTGACATTCTCGACACAAGCGACAGCACCGAATTGACCATCGCTGGACATACATGCGGCATCCATTTGAATTGTTTGGCCATCGGCCCTGCGTTGAGACCCAGTTCCGGCATTAAATCGAGGGTCATCTTCTAACAATTTCACCGCATGAACAGCGGCCGTTAAGGAAGAATGTCCTTTTGTCATTAAGTCCATGCCGGCCTGTGCGGCTGCCAGAGTTCCATCAGAATCCAGTGGACTCGACGCCGTGCCACCATGAGTTAAAATGGCTCGTCCAAAGGTCTTCTCCGGGTGCAGTCTGGACTTCATACCTTTTAGTGCTAATTGCTTAATCATTGACTGTTGTCCAGTGATGCAGTGCATCACCATAGTTGATTGTGGAGAAAGAATAGGGGTCTGGTTGAAGCGTAGTATTCCACGCAATAATTAGCGTACCTATCATGTACCTGTCGTGTATAAACGCTATCGCGTATGAACCAAGGGGGGCCATATCCGGAGAAAAGATCGATCTCGGCTGGTGAGAGCTTTTGGTAGACTACTCAAGGGGAGTGGGCTATGACTGAAGGGGCTGCAGTCGGCGGCTTCAATCATCCGGCGTTTTTCAAGACAAGTGTCGCCTCAATTATTACGAAGCTTTCTTGAGCTCTTCCGTCAGTGATTTTTCGGGGT